>Ga0116171_10000084_pt1 | contig 91252 bp, 63 predicted proteins | sample AD_JPNHW2_MetaG_FD_89798 | JGI IMG/M metagenome (GOLD analysis project Ga0116171, IMG submission 89798) | Active sludge microbial communities of municipal wastewater-treating anaerobic digesters from Japan - AD_JPNHW2_MetaG | ecosystem: Engineered > Bioreactor > Anaerobic > Digestate | place...
CGCTATCGATGCCCTGAATTGCATCAGAAATGGCTTGGATTTAGCTCATCCGGAAGCCAAGCGCTTTGCCTGCAACGAGTACTATTTCAAGTCGCCCAAAGAGATGAAAGCGCTCATAGGATTCCCACCTCAGCTTATCAAGAACACCCTGGATATTGCCAATAAAATCGATGTGACGGATGGTTATATACCTGTTTCTGAGATCGATTTATCAGTTCCCAGTGTGGTTGGTTTGCTAAGCAGTTACTCTCCCACATTGAGGATCAAATTCAATCTCCGTAGCAGGCACATAACGGTCTCTTTGATGGATCATAAGTCTGCAGATGTGTTGGAGCATCTTCGCCAGCAACTTCTCGATTATGAGTTGATTCACTTCACTGAGTATGATCCCTGGACACCAAGAAGTATCTATTCCGCAGTTCTGAACACAATGAAAGTGCCGGAAGAGAAGATCAGGGAACTCTGTGGATTGATCCCGGCTGGGGCAAAGACCCTACGTGAAGCCATCTTGATGAATGTAGATTTCTCGTGCCTCTCCAGCGAGGACTACATGTGTTCGTTAGCAGCAGAGATAGGCGATACCTTGATCAATACCTTCAAAGAAGAAATAACATCAAGACACAATTACGCTTTGATCCCGAAGGGCATACCGGTTCCGGTTGTTCAGGATATTGACGGGCAGCCACGATGCCAGTATGATATCAGGCGTATGGAAGAGGCAGGATTTGTTACCATTGAAATGCAACCATAACCATAATAGATACCAAGGAGATTGACGTGTCCGAAAATTCTAAGAGGATGAAGGGCAGCAGGTATAGATGCTTACTTGCTACTGAGTTGGAGTCGGGAAAAGCACGTAAACTTTTGGAGGATATTTGTCGGCCGTTGCAAGTAGAGATTACAGCCGAAGATGAGTACTTCCCGAAGGGATTCTCATGTCCAAAAGAACTTATTCTTACAAGCCAGGTAGCGAAGCCTTTCTTTGATAAACACTTTCCAGATCTCGGCTTTGAACATGTAAAAACCATTGTCAAAGATGAGTGGTGGTTGAAACCAAAGCTAGGCGGAAATACCCCTAATTGGGATATAGTTAGTTCTTGTACACTAAACAATCAAGCAAAAGCTCTTATCATTGTAGAAGCTAAAGCTCACATAAGCGAGTTGGATAGTGCCGGCAAAACGTTAAAAAAAGGAGCAAATGATAATAGTACTGCAAATCATCAAAGCATTGAGAAAGCAATAATCGATGCTAATGATGGTCTTAACGCTGCTTATACCTCCAAAGGCTTTGCTATTAGCATCAACCAATGCTATCAGTTGTCTAATCGTTTTGCCTTTGCCTGGAAACTCGCTTCTCTAGGAATACCCGTGATATTGATGTATCTTGGCTTCATCAATGCCAAGGAAATGGGAGACTATTTTCAAGATGATGAAGTCTGGATGATCAATCTGCTAGCGCATTCAAGGGGAATCATCCCAGAAGCAGCTTGGAACGGATCTCCAATTATGGTTGGCAGTACTCCTATTTACCCAATTTACAGAGCTGCTGACATCCAATCAACACCAACTATCGTTAAGATTTATCCGCCAAAGGATGCGGAATGATGAGAACTATCGTCCCGCAATATCTATTCTGCGATTGAATCTGTCATCAAGGTTAGTAATAATGAGGAGACTATGATACCAATCACATTCTTGTCCCACGCTTGCGATATTCTCGCAGACACAAATGCAGGTTTGACCGGTTCAAAGATTGCAGAATACTGCGCAGCATACGCTGTAGACTACAACGTTGATATACCTTATGGTACCTATCCTTTTTTCGATAGTCCAAACAAGCGAACAGCACTCCTTAAGAATCTCCAGGCTTTCAAACCAGAGCAGCAGTACGCAATCATCAAGGAGTTGTGTGAATTAGAAAAGTGGTCTGACGAATCCAAAATCAAAGACCTGAAAATCAAACTAATAACACGATTTGGCAGTTTGTTTCAGGGTTCTGAGTGCATCAACAAGATACTGATTGAAGAAACCAAGCACTGGCTGGAACCTTATGCAAAGTCAAAGCAAAACTACTTGTATGCCTTGGACAAATTCAATAATGGCGTGTTTCTTAGGAATTCTCTTGATGACCTAAGGCTGTCTCTTGAATTGCTACTGCAAGAAATCTTTGGAAATTCTAAGTCATTGGAGAACCAAATCAATGAAGTTGGGTCAATGGTTATCTCGAAGAAAGGATCGAAAGAATTCGCCAATATGTTTCAGAAACTCGTGGAGTACTATACCAAGTATCAAAACACCTATATCAAGCATGACGACAGGGTCATGGAGCTTGAGATTGAGTTTATTTTTGAGCTCACATCGTCTTTCATGAAGCATTTTGTTAGGCTATCTGATCGCTAAAAAAACATAGTTTGGTAATGTATTCATCATCGGAGAATCGCTGGTCTGGATCAGAAACCAATATCTAACACAATTCAAAGTTCAATGAGAATCAAACACGAATGATCCTTTCTGCTAGGGTGGAAAAGGATTTTCTCATTGACAGAAGAAGCTCATATGATTGTTTGACTTTTGGCGTGGAATGGCCGAAATTAATGATGCGACTAAACGCTTAGAAGAGGCAACTGATCATACCTTGGGAGTGTTAGGCGGATCATCTAGTTCTTTTTAGGAATCAGGATGATGAAATTAGAAGACATTAAGGCAGGAGCCCTGATTCAGGGCATTGAACCGGGAGTTGTGATTGACTTCTTGGAGTTCTATGCACACTGAGCGAGCCTCACAGTGTGAATATGATGAGTTAGAGGGTAAATATGAAAGTATACGTTAATCAAATCATATCCAGCCCCCTCTTCAACGAACCCATGAGGGTTGTAACCATTACTCCGGGGGGCAACGAAGTATACGTCTTGGGCTTGGTAGGGACAAAGAGCCAAAGATTTAGGCAGGTTAATATTACTATATCCCAGATTGAAGAACTTGATATCATAGATAGCGCATACACATACGCTGGGAATGCCAATCTCCTCAGGCTCGGGTTGCAAGCATATATGCTTGGTATCGCATACGAGTTCGACCCCTATTTTGGCCTATCCATATCCAAAGTTGATCCCCTGCCCCATCAGCTTGAAGCAGTGTACGATTACTTTCTCAAACTAGCTAGGATAAGGTTTCTTTTAGCAGACGATGCCGGGGCTGGAAAGACAATCATGGCAGGCTTGTTGATCAAAGAGCTAAAACTTCGCGGCTTGGCTGATAGAATTCTGATAGTCTGTCCATCCAATCTCTCCTTCCAGTGGCAGCGCGAGCTCTTGGAAAAGTTCGACGAAAAATTCACAGTACTCAAGGGCTCGAATATCCGTAACCAATTTGGATCAAACCAATGGCTGGAGCACCATAGGATCATTACCTCCTTGGATCTGGCAAAGCGGGAAGATATCCTGCCCGGCCTGAAACAATCTCATTGGGATCTGGTAATCGTTGACGAAGCACACCGAATGTCCTGCTCTACGGGTGGCAAGACAGCCAGGTATCAGCTCGGTGAATACTTGCGAGACATTACCGATCATCTGGTGCTTTTGACAGCCACTCCGCACAAGGGAGATCCTGAGAACTTCACATATTTCCTGCAACTTCTGGATAAAGATGTATTTGCAGATGTAAAGTCTATCCGCCACGCCATGGAAAACCAAAGAGCCCCATTTTACCTGCGCAGGACCAAGGAAGCCATGGTCTATTTTCCAGAGAGAGACAGCGCCGGTAACTGGCTGCAAGCAAAAATTTTTACTAAGAGAATCCCTAAGACAATTGCCTTCCAGATAGACGGCGCGGAATTTGACCTCTATCGAAATATCACCAACTACGTTAAACGACAAAGCGCTTTGGCTGCCGCAGATGGTAGTAACCCAAGAGCAAAAGCCATCGGCTTTCTGATGTCCATGTATCAAAGGAGACTGGCTTCCAGCACCTTTGCCATGCGCAAGAGCCTGATCAACAGAGCAAACCGCCTTGAAGATGCCTTGAAGGATGCCTATAAACTGGCTAATCAAGCACCTCCCTCAATTCCAGATGAAGAAGAATGGGAAGAGATGGAGGAGTATGAAAGAGAGAAACTGGAGCAGATTTTGGAGGCGATGTCTCTGGTTGAGAATAAAGAACTGGTGAAGGCAGAGATTGCCGATTTACGCGCTTTTGCCAAGGAAGCTGAGGCTGTGGAGCTATCCAATCAGGAAGCAAAGCTGGCCAAGCTAAGGTCTCTGCTCCAACAAGAGGGATTCTTTGAGCATAAGGACAGACGCCTTCTGATCTTCACCGAGTTCAAGGATACCCTCTATTACCTGGAGGAAAAGCTCAAATCCTGGGGATTTGCGGTAGGCTGTATCCATGGCAGCATGAAACCGGGGTCCCGTAATGAGCCCGGGACCAGGCTTCACTCAGAGCAGATGTTCCGAGAAGGGCAGATCCAGATACTGCTCGCCACTGAGGCTGCTGGAGAAGGCATCAATCTCCAAGTCTGTAACATCATGTTCAATTACGACATCCCCTGGAATCCCAACCGTCTGGAACAGAGGATGGGGCGTATCCACCGCTATGGACAGAAAAAGGATTGCCTGATCTTCAACTTTGTGGCTGAAAACACCATCGAAGGCATGGTCCTGAAGAAGCTGCTGGAAAAACTCCAAAATATCCGGGATGCTTTGGATGATGATGCCGTATTCAATGTAGTGGGTGAAGTGATGCCCTCTGACCAGATCGAGCGCATTTTAAGAGATTATTATGCGGGGAAGCTGGGAGATGCGGACCTGGAACTCAGGATACTTGAAAATGTGGATGAAGACCGCTTCCGGGCAATCTGCCAGAATGCCTTGGAAGGACTGGCATCCAAGAAGCTGAATCTAAGCATGCTAATAGAAAGACGAGCCCTTGCCCAGGAAAGACGTGTAGTGCCTGAGACTATCCACAGATTCATCAATGAAACTGCAAAAATCGCAAATTTCACAATCAAGGACCATCCCAGCCTGGCGCACAGCTTTGATCTCGGCAAAACACCCGCGCATCTGAAGTCATACGAATCGGAGCCGGATTGGAAGCTACCTGCCCTGGCCAACCAATATCCGCGCTGTACCACAGACAGAACCACTTCAGATCAGCACAATCTGGAGTGGGTGACTCCCGGACATCCTATGTTTGAAGCACTCAGACGCTATACAGAGAGTAAGGCAAGAAAGGAGCTTGGCAGCGGTGCCGCCTACTACTCACTGCAACATTCAGAGCCTGTAAGGCTGGATTTTTACCGAGCCAGAATAGTGGATGGCTTGGGTGTTGTAATCCATGAAAGGCTGTTCGTGGTAGAGATTGCAGAATATAAAGAGCCGGTCTTGCGAGAACCCACCATTCTCGGAGATTTTATACCTGCCGAACCAGAGATTGAGCTGCAGGCAGTGGCATTCTCGGATGAAGCCCTCAATTGGCTCAATGATAATGCCTTCATGCCTTTCCTGAATGAAATTAAAGCAGAACGGGAAGATGAGATAAAGCGGGTGGAGAAACACGTTGAGCTTTCGCTCACAGAGATTATCGGCAAGGCAGATCAGGAGATTGGTAAGCTGGAGGATGAGATAAAACTAGGGATCGCTGGGGCCGAAGGTCGCCTGGCAATAGCTGAAAACCACCAGGCCAATATGATCGCCCGCCGGGAAAAACGAAGAAAAGAGCTTCAGCAGCAAAAGTCACTCACCCTTCAAGGTGTTGAACGTATTACCAGCATTATTGTGTTTCCTCACCCGGAAGCTCAGTCTGATACTATGAAGAATCTAAAGCCCAACTTCGAAACTGAGGCAATCGCTATGAAAGTGGTGATGGAATATGAGGAAGCAAACGGCAGAAAGGTCTTTGACGTGCACGAAAAGAACCTGGGTTACGATATCACCAGCCTTAACTTATCCTCCGGAGAACTAAGGCTTATTGAAGTCAAAGGAATTGGGGCTGAATCCGGAACCATAATCCTTACTCCCAATGAAAGAAGAGTTGCGGAAGATAGACCCGACTGCTACTGGTTATATGTGGTTACGAACTGCAACTCTGCGCCCCAACTTAAATCTCCAATACTCAACCCTGCGCAGTATCAGTGGAGTGAAGTTAAGAAGGTGCAGCACTACACAATAAGTACTGAGCATCTTGGCAAAGGAGTTAAGGCATAGAATGAATTACTTTGGGTCATACAGAAAACTTAGAGATAACTCCATCGCTGCTATGATCTCAATGATTGAGATTTACAACAAGCCATCTTTTGACTACAGAGAAGAATGCGTTGTCCTTTTAGCTATGAACTCATGGGAGTTGCTATTCAAAGCAATTCTATCTAAACATAGGATTAGTATCTATCGTCCAAAAGAGAAGGATAAACCGTTTCAAACTCTGAACTGGTTCCAAGCTTATGATCGTGTAAAATCGCTGATTCCGAAGAAGTTCTCTGAAGATGCCGTATACCACAACCTGACTGCTATTAACACCTATCGCAACAATGTAGTACATTTCTACAATAGCCCAGATTTTAAGGTGATCATTTATAGTTTACTTCAATCGTGCATTTTAAACTATAGAGACTATCTTAGTCATTTTTTTAGTGTTGATCTAGCTGCTTGCATTTCATGGGTTCTGCTACCAATAGGGATAAAACCACCTTATAATCCGATAGAGTACATCTCAAAAACAAAAGAAAAAAGAGATCCTGCTGTGAAGCAATTCCTTGAAGAAATGCAGATTTCAGTAAACAAGCTCAATGCCACAAACACGGATATTACCAAGTTCTTTAGCGTTGTAAAAATCAAACTTGAATCAGCATCAAAGAGCCAGTCACCTGATATTATAGCAGGGGTAACATCAGATCAGACTAAGGGACCTCTTATACTGCCTAGGAATATTGATCCGAACAAAAGCCATCCACTACGGCAAAAAGGTATTTTGGAATCAGTTCAAAATCTTCATGGTATAAAGCTGAATCAACACGTGTTCCAAGCAATCTGCTGGCGATATGAAATCAAAAAGGACCCAAGGTACTGTTGGATTGAAGAGAATGGAACAGTAACGAAATACTCTAATGAAGTTATTGGCATGCTCCGTCAGCTAACCAAAGACAGCATTGAGAAAGCAATTCAAGATTACAAACAAAGAAGTAAATCATGATCCCCAAAGAATGTAAACGACTCGCAGAAGTAGATTTTCCGATTGCGGAAGTTTCCAAACACGCTATTAGAGAAAAGTCAATTCGGCAAGGGCATCCCAGTAACATTCACATGTGGTGGGCTCGCCGACCATTAGCTTCCAGCCGGGCGATGATAATGGCTCTCTTACTGCCTGATCCATGTGATCCCTACTGCCCAGGAGACTTCAAAGAAAAAGCCAGGAAATTACTTCCTTCTGTCAGCGGACCTGTGGGTAAAACTGATTATGATCTGCAACGTAAGTTGCTGCATTTCATAGCTGATTTTGCCAATTGGGATAACGCGCATGAGAGAAGTTATTTGGAACTGAGTAGGGAATTGATCAAAGCCGCCCATCCAGAAGAAACACCTTTGGTGGTTGATCCTTTTGCCGGAGGAGGCAGCATACCTTTGGAAGCACTCAGAATTGGCTGCGATGCTTTTGCCAGTGATCTTAATCCTGTTGCCTGCCTTATCCTGAAGGTAATGCTTGAAGACATCCCCAAAAGCGGTCCTGAATTGATAGATGAACTGAAGGCCGCTGGAGACAGAATCATCAAACAGGCAAAAGAAGAGCTTAAGCATTACTATCCCGATGATCCTGACGGCTCAAAACCGGTTGCCTATATCTGGGCAAGAACAGTGCGCTGCGAATCTCCCGACTGCGGTGCGGAAATCCCTCTAATGCGCAGTTTCTGGCTATGCAATAAGGCAAAAAAGAAAGTAGCACTAAAGCCAATTGTTAAGCGAATGGATGGAGATGCCCCATCCGTTGATTTTGAGATCTTTGAGCCAAAAAAGGAAAGCGAAGTACATGGACCTACAGTGGCACGCGCCAAAGCTACTTGCCTTTGCTGCGGATCGGTTCTTCCTCCAGATCGGGTTAGATCTCAGTTGGCAAGTCAGAATGGTGGTGCCGATGTGATCTTTGATCAAAATGGCAAAAGGATAGGTGGAGCAAGGATGCTTGCCGTAGTTCTAATCAAGGAGAAGTCCCCGGGACGTAAATATCGTTTGACGTCTGATGCTGATTATCTTCCTTTCTTAGCCGCTTCGCAAGATGTAGCACGAATACTGGCAGAATGGGAGTCAAAAGGTAAACAAGGTTTATGTCCTTTCCCAGACGAGCCAACACCAGCAGGTGGCGGTTCTGGTGCTGGCAGAGCATTCTCTGTGCAAAAGTATGGTATATATAAACTTCGTGATCTCTTCACTTTGAGACAATTGATCGCTATACATAGTTTGGCTTCAATCATAAACTTATCCTCATCTGTTATCCAAGGTATGTTCTTAGGCAAGCTACTAAGGCACATGAATACCCTCTCAAAGTGGCATAGGGGTAGTGAAACAATAGCTGGAGCTTTCGGCTTAAATGCTATGTCAACCTCTTGGGACTTTCCAGAGATGGAACCTTTCTGTGACTTTGCTGGATCACTTGTTGATTCAATAAATGAAGTAATATCTGCAGTAGAATCTATAGCTAAAGCATTGACTAATAATGGCAATGTTGCTATTTGTGACGCTGCTAATCATCCCCTTTCAGATGATTCTGTATCTTGCTTTTTTACTGATCCACCCTACTACGACGCAATCCCGTATTCAGATTTATCAGATTTCTTCCTTGTCTGGCAAAAAAGAATAGTTGGTAAAGGAAAGTGGACACTCGATCCCTATAATAGCAACAACAACTTGTCAAACAAAGATCATGAGATTGTACAGGATGACACCCGGTTTTTAGATGGCGTAATTAAGGACAAGTTTTTCTTTGAATCCCAGATGAAAAAAGTCTTTCAAGAGGGTAGCAGGATACTAGAAGATAATGGAATAGCTTCTGTTGTTTTCGCTCATAAGACTACTGAGGGTTGGGAGGCACTACTTAGTGGTATAATTGAAGGGGGATTCACTATTACATCCTCTTGGCCGATATCCACAGAAAGGACAGCCAGGCTAAGAGCCCGTGAATCTGCTGCGCTTGCAACAAGCATCCATCTTGTATGCCGTCCTCGACCAGAGAATGCGGGAATCGGAGATTGGTCTCATGTTTTGCAAGAGCTCCCTCAAAAAGTAGGTAAATGGATTGACCGCTTAGAAGCTGAGGGAGTGCGAGGGGCAGATCTGGTCTTTTCCTGCATAGGGCCTGCTCTGGAGATCTACAGCCGTTACCGCAAGGTGGAAACCGCTGAAGGCATAGAGATAAGCATAGGAACCTATCTGGAGAAGGTATGGGAAGTAGTAGGCAGGATAGCTCTGGAGCAAGTGCTGGGATCGGCAGAATCTCTTGCCAGAAACGGCGCTTCTGGAGCATTGGAAGAGGATGCCCGGCTAACGGCTCTTTTCCTCTGGACTCTTCAATCCACCGATACATCATCAACAGCTTCAAACGAAGAGGTGGATGACGAATCAGAAGATGATGAGGACGCTCCCAAGAAAGGGAAAGCCAAAGCAGGGTTTTCTCTGGTCTATGATGTTGCCAGGCGTTTTGCGCAACCCCTGGGGATAGACTTAAGTAAATGGGATAAACGCATCATTGACATCGATAAAGGCAGTGTGCGGCTAATCCCTGTATGGGAAAGGGCAGATACGCTGTTTGGCAGTGATAAGGTTTCGCGGGTCGATGCAACGTTTGACGTCAAAGAACAGCTTGAAATCTTTGAAGAATATGCTTCGAAGCCACTGCCTAAGATCAAGGGCAAAAAAGTGAAGCTATCCGGATCTGAAGAAACTCAACCGATCATGGTCACTACTCTGGACAAGGTACATGCGGCCATGCTCTTGCAAGATAATGGACAGACCAATGCTCTCAGAGCTTTAATTAAAAGCGAGATGGATCGTGGCCAGGACTTTCTGCGCCTGGCGAATTCACTTTCTGCCCTATATCCCAAAGGCAGTGATGAAAAGAGATTGGTGGATGCGATGCTCTTAAGTGTGCGGAGTGTGACCAAGTAATATGCTGATAATCAAATCACTAACTTGCTTTTCGCTCATTAACATTTATAATGTTAGTGATGCAAAATCGTGTTAATGAGAGGATACCATGGATGATTTGACACTAAAGACCAAAAGATATCTGGAAGATACCCTGGATGTGAGAGCGGAGATTCGCTCAATTGATCTATCTGCACAACTACCTTACTTCTACTCGGAACATTATCGATTTTACGATCTTGATTTAAACGGGGTAAGCTACCTATTATGCGAGGGGAGGGATATCCTTGTGGCTAAGCAGGTACGCACTCAGTTAACTGAGTTGGAAAGTCGGATAGGCAGACAATCAATTTACTTGAATACTGAAATCAACGCCAATCTCAGACGTTCGCTGGTCGAGAATCGGGTGTCTTTCATTGTCCCCAATAATCAGATCTACCTCCCCAAACTTGGGATTGTTTTCAATGAGCGTTATCGCATAACATTCAAGACCAAAGATAGCCTTAGCCCTGCTGCTCAAGTGATTCTGTTGCGAGCCATACTAAATCATGAGTATGACATGGTCACAGCTTCAGAATACGCAAAGAGGCTCAAATACACAGTTATGAGCGTATCAAGAGCATTTGCAGAGTTGCAGGAGTATGGTATTGTTTCCAGGGAAGAGAATTGGAAGGAAAAGCCTTTTATGTGGCTTTTTAAGGGTCGAGAATTGTGGGATAAAGCCCTTCCTTTCTTGATCAATCCTGTGCGTAGATCAATGTGGATTGTTGATAATGATCGATTACCTTACTGCGTGGCAGGGATAACAGCTCTTTCCAGATATAGCATGATCAATGAAGATGATTTCAATACGTATGCTACTATTAGTAGTATCGCAAAGAACAACTTGGACATAGTAGAGATAAGTCAAGATAGTCGACCAGCTGATAATGTTACTAAGATGCAAATCTGGAAATACAACCCTAAACTAATCTCAAGCGAAGACTGTGTTGATCGACTATCATTGTATCTGAGCATGAGAGACAGCAAAGATGAAAGAATTCAGATATCTTTGGATGAGATGATGGCTGGTATAAGATGGTAAGAGGGCTGGCAACATTTAAGAACCATTTTGCTGAATATTGTGATCAATACGTTCTGATCGGCGGAGCAGCCAGCGCAGAGCTGATGGAGCAGTCCGGTCTTCCTTTTAGAGGAACTCGAGACTTGGATGTCGTCCTGATTGTTGAGGCAATGACAAATGAATTTGTGCAGGCTTTTTGGGACTTTATCGAGAATGGCAGGTATGATGTTAGGTCTCACAGTCAAAGTGAGAGAAAGTATTATCGTTTCGAGAACCCTGAAGACGAAATCTATCCAGCGTGCATTGAATTGTTTTCCAGGATTCCTGATAACATCAGATTTGAAGGTCAAGGGCGTTTTACGCCAATACCTTTAGCAGATGATCTTTCCTCTCTCTCTGCCATACTGCTTGATGATAACTATTATCCTTTGATTTTGAATGGAAGAGATGATGTAGATGGATTGTCTTGCCTAAAGGTAGAGTACATCATTATCCTCAAAGCCAAGGCATGCTTGGATTTGCATCAACGGAGAGCAGACTCGAGAAAAGTCAACAGACAGAAAAACGATGTTATCCGCCTATTTCCCCTGCTCAATCCTAGCATGAGGATTGATATTCCGGAAGCGATCCAAGACGACCTTAAAGAGTATTTGAAAGCTATAGCAGAAGATAAAACCATAAACTTGAAAGACCTTGGGATCAGCCAATTCGGTATCACAGATATTGTCAAAAGTATAGAACAGATATATGGTCTTTCTAACTAATCTATTTATATATGGAGATTAATAAATGGAACCCTGGCATAAACTTGTAACCCCACGAAAAGAAGTCCGAGAAGGCAGATCATTCAATCCGGATGAGTTTGCCATACATTTGGAGCAGATTGTAAACGGCACTGCTCCGGAAGACTACAAGAACCCTGAGCCGTTCTTTGCCCGCACCTGTTTTACTAGCGCTTTGAAAGAACACTGTGCCATGACCCTACGCAGATTGGCAGGAGATACTGTGAATACTGCTCCGGTTATGACTTTGATAACCCAGTTTGGTGGAGGTAAGACGCACACTCTAGCTACCCTCTATCATTTGGCGAATAGCGGTGATGCAGCCAGGGCTTTTGCTGGTATCCAAGATTTCTGCAACTGGACTGGATTGTCAGGAATTCCCAAAGCAAAAGTAGCCGTATTTGTGGGGAATGCATGGGACCCTACTCCTGGTAGGGAAACACCTTGGATAGACATTGCCTATCAGCTAGCCGGTCAAGAAGGTGTAAATGAGCTGGGCTTGAATTCTACCAAAGTCCCACCCGGAACCGAGACCTTGAACAGGGTGTTTGCAGCAGCAAAATCTCCGGTTTTGATCCTCTTTGACGAGGTGTTGAACTTCATGAATCGTCATAGACATATGTGTGACCAATTTCACGCCTTTATCCAAAACCTTACCGTGGCTGCAACCGGGGCCTCGAACTGCGCTGTGATGATCAGTTTACCGCGCAGCCAAGTGGAGATGACGGACTGGGATATTGCCTGGCAGGATAAGATCACCAAGGTTGTAAAGCGTGTGGCTAAAGACTTGATCGCCAATGATGAATCAGAGATCAGCGAAGTTGTTAGAAAGCGCCTCTTTGATGATATCGGTGACTCCAAAAAGATCAAGAATATCTGCAAAGAATATGCGCTGTGGGCGTTTGAACGAAGGGCTCAGCTTCCCCCGGAGTGGATGTCTGTTGATAGATCAACCACAGAAGCTTCAGCTATCGAGATGCTGCAAAAGAAATTTGAACAATGCTATCCCTTTCACCCAGCTACCCTGTCGGTCTTCCAGAAGAAGTGGCAAGCGCTTACTCAGTTCCAACAAACACGTGGGACTTTGGCTATGCTAGCACAGTGGATTTCTTATGCTTATAGAACCGGTTATACTGAAGCAAGAAGAGAAACCCTGATAACACTGGGTTCCGCTCCTCTGGAGGCTACTGAGTTCAGAGGTGCGGTTTTAGGTCAACTAGGGGAAATGAGGCTTCAAGCTGCCATTGATGCTGATCTTGCTGGCAAGCAGTCCCATGCGAATGCTCTGGATGCTGATGCTAAAGATGATCTGAAATATATCCATCGCAAGGTTGGCACGGCGATCTTCTTTGAATCTTCAGGCGGTCAGAGCGATAAAACCGCTCATCTACCGGAACTCAGATTTGCCCTGGGCGGTCCTGGCTTGGATACCACAACAATTGATAATGCGGCCTTTGCACTTGAAGATAAGGCCTATTTCATCCGCAGGGTTGGCACAGATGGCTATAAAATCGGTTTTCAACCCACTCTGAAGAAAGTGGTCAATGACCGTAGGGCATCCATCGATTATGAAAGCCAGGTTAAGCCATTACTCAAAGAGACCATTCAGACAGAATTCAAAAAGAACAGCCAGCTACCTATATCGTTTTTCCCTGCTGATAGCAGTTCTATTCAAGATACTACTAAGCTGACGATTGTAGTAGCCGAACCCGATAAAGAATGGATGGACAGTGAGGGATTCAAATCTGATCTATCTCACTGGATCAAATCCAGAGGAACTTCACCCAGGCTGTATCCAGCAGCTTTGATTTGGTGCTTTAAAAAGCCAGGGCGAGAGTTGAGGGATAAGGCTGAGGTTCTGCTAGCTTGGAAACAAGTAAACAAGGAATACGCTGACGGCCTGCTCGGAAGCGATATGAGCAGCAGCGATATTGCTGAGCTGAGATCAAAACTAGTCGATTCGGAAAATGCGGTTAAAGATGAGATATGGGCATCATACCGGTATATTGCTCTATATACCAAAAATCAGGAAAATCACAATCTTCACATAATCGACCTAGGCCAGGGGCACTCCAGTGCCAGCATCTCGCTAAGCGATAGGATCTTTACTGCGCTTAAGTCTCAGGCACTTTTGAACGACTCGATAGGGATTAGCTATTTGGAGCGATACTGGCCACAGGCATTCATAGATAAAGGCGCATGGCCTCTGAAGAGCCTAAGACAAAGCTTTCTGGACGGCTCACTTACACGTTTGGCAGATCCTGATGCAGTATTGAAAAGCAAGATTCACGACTTTGTGTATAAAGGTGATGCGGGACTTATCTCATCATCCAGTACCGATGGCCAAGGTTATCACCTCTGGTTTAAGGAAGACATTGATCCTTCAGAGATCATGTTTGTGTCAGAAGTGAGCCTGGTGATGGCAAAAAAGGTGGATCTATACAAACCCAAAGAAGAGGCTGGTCCTATATGTGCTGATCCTAAAGATGTTTTATTACCTCCCGAGTCGGAGGGAGATGGTCTTGGGACGGGCACTAACTCCGGAACTGTTTCCACATCTGGTCAGAGTCAAATAGATCCCCAGCCTGAGCTGCCACGCATCGATACTATTAAACTGAGCGGAGAACTACCTTATGAGCTTTGGAACAAGTTCTCCAGATCCGTCCTCACAAAGCTTAACGCAAGCAGTAATGGTCTGTCCATCAAGATAGAGATCAAAGCAGAGACGGAATCCAATCGCTCTGAGACTGTCAAAAGAGATCTTCTAAGCGGTATACAAGAGGTTAAGCTGGATGACAAGATTAAGATTATATGAGCCCTTCACAAGGACGAGGCTTTATTGTTTTGAAACAATATTGAAGTGTCCTATCTGCATACTAACATAAAAATCGAGGTGAAAATGAAGAACAAAACAACATCCCTTAAGAGCATCGTCAAGTATCTAAACAACAAAGATGAGGATGGTGGGTTCTGGTTGCCCAATATCCAGAGAGCTTTTGTATGGAAAGAAGAACAGATATGCAAGCTGTACGATTCAATAATGCGTGAATACCCGATTAGTTCACTTCTAGTATGGAAAACGGTATCCCCAATATCAACCCGTGAGTTTATTGAAAACTATAAAGTGAAATATGAAAATGAATTAAGTGATTTTCTAGTCAAGACAAACGAGAAGAAGAAAAACTTGGTTCTAGATGGTCAACAGAGGCTACAGAGCCTTTATATAGGGTTAATTGGGTCATATGAGGGCAAAGAATTATACTTTGATGCAACCAGTAATCAAGATGATATCAAGGAAGAAATCAGATATAGGTTTGCTTTTTTAGAGCAATCGAAGGTGACATTTCCGTGGCTTAAGGTAAAGGACATAGTATATGGCCCTAAGAATTGGAATACTGCATTTAAAAATGTGGTTACGGGATTCAAAAAGGACTGGAATCCAGCATACGAGGAAATCGTAAAAAACAATATAGCCTCAATTGTCCAGATATTTACCTCAGATGAGGGGATCTCATATCAGGAAATAGACAGCACCGAAAATGATGGACTATATACCGATAATGATATAGTTGAGATCTTTATCCGAGCTAACTCTGGAGGTACTCTACTGGGTAAATCCGATTTGCTATTTGCACTATTGGCAGCCAATTGGGATAAAGCAATAACCGCTATAGAAGACCTCTTGGATGATTTAAATCGTAATGGCTTTGATTTTAGTAGGGACTTTGTTTTGAAAACATGCCTGACCCTACTAGACAAATATGCTCGTTATGATGTTGATAAGTTTAGAGACCAGTCTGTACTGCAAGGTATTGAAGAAAACTGGGATAGAATTTCTAATTCAATCAAAGCAGTATGTGATTATCTCCGCAACCGGACATTTATCAGGACGGACAAGGCACTTCCTTCGTACTTGATATTGATCCCCATTATCTATGGAGTGTACAAATATAAAGTTGATATAAATAAGGTTCAAAAACTTAACGAGTACTTAATCCGAGTATCACTGGTCGGTGCTTATGGCTCTCGTCCAGACCAGCTTATAGATGCAAGTGTAAAGGCAATTCAGAACAAGAAGGATATTGTAATCGAGGATCTTTACGAAGTTATCAGGCAACAGCAACGACCGCTTGAGATAACTGAAGAGAAACTTATGCAAATCAGTTACGGTTCAAAAAACATTCACTTACTATTCAATCTCTGGTATGAATCATTCGAGTATACCCCTGTCTTTCACAACAATGTTCCACAAACAGACCACATTTTTCCGCGCAGCGTATTAGAAAAGGTGAAAACACTCAATCCTGAGACAAATCGAAAAGTCATGAAGTATACTGAATCACAAAGAAATCAATTGGCAAATTGCATGTTATTGACAAGAAAAGAGAATGGTGCCAGTGAGAAATGGGATAAAACTCCGGAAGAATGGTTCAAGGACAAAAGAAGTGACTATCTTGATTTACATTTAATCCCGCGAGATCCTGCCTTGTGGACACTGGATAATTACGACCGCTTCATTGAAGAGAGGAAGAAGCTAATACTGAATAAATTTAGGTATTTGATATCTCAGGATACGACAATTTAGCATTATAGTAAATCTGGTCTTGAGACAATTGCAGAAGTCATGTCACAAATTGCAATTTTCGGTGATCTAAATTGCAGGATTCTTGTCACAAACTACTCAAATTGTCTTGTAAAGGATGTCCTACGATGCATAAGGATGCGACAGTTTGCAGATTTCGCTGCACAATTTGCAGATTTCGTTGTCACTTTGCAGCAGCAACGGAATCTGTCTTGCGCTGTTTTTCATTGACAATATCCTCGGCTGCAGAAATAAAGTAAACACTTTAATTAGAGAAAAAGGAGAATCCAAATGCCTAATCAACCCCCTCAAAATCAAATCCAGATTAAAATTGATGAAAATGTAGGTGAAGGCACCTATGCCAATTTTTTTGTAATTACCAATTCCCCGTCGGAATTTATTATGGACTGCGGGCGTATTCTTCCCGGAATTCCCGATGCCAGAATTTATACGCGGGTGGTAATGACCCCATCACACGCCAAACAACTAATGCAATTATTGGAAAAAAACATTGAAACTTATGAAAGTCAGTTTGGTGAAATTAAAATTCACGGTCAACAGGATAACAAATCTGTCGGTTTTAAACCCGATTTTAAGAATTGAGGTTTAATATAATTATATAGTAAAAAATCCAGTGTTATTACTGGACAAGCCCTTCCTGTGATAAACAGGAAGGCAAACAAAATTTATGGGCATAACCGCTTTGGCAACCCAAAAAATGCAATCCGGAGAAAGATAGTTACCGAATTCTTTCTCTACCAATGAGTTTGTGGAACGATTATAACAGATACCGATTTTCTTCACTTGCCTTTTTGGGCAAACTAATGCTTCCCAACAAAATCCCGAAATTCTTCCTGTAACATTCCGATATGACTCTCGTATCGTTCCCGTATCGCGATATGGGAACGATACGGGAATCTCACCAGCAGGATAGCGGAAACAAGAAGGGAAAAATAAAATTGGGCAAAACCTATAGTTTCCGTTCTCTTTCCGGGCAAGAAGAAATCTATTTTTTATTATTCCTGCTAAAGGATGAAGTTAATCCCGTTATATCTGAACAACCGCTATTTCAAAACAGAAATTAGATTAATTTTTAATTTCGGGTGCTCTGTAATTTAAAAAAATCAGCGTAACTTGCTGGAAATAAACAAATAAGAACGATTCATCCGAAAAAAAAATTGCAGTAATTTATTATTTATTGCCACCCAAAAGCTTACAACTATTTGACAAGGTATAGGATTACGGAGTTTAATGTTTTAATTATTTGGCAAACAACAAGATAAACATTCAAGCATCAGGGAATGAGCAGGAAAAGATAATTTAGAAATATAAAAAAAAGTGCATTTTGGACTTGACAAGAAAAACATTGTGTCATATAAGAACCACAGAATGTCAGAGAAACTCAAAAAAACTCAAGGTGGTTCACAGGAATGAGACAAAAAAGCACGGACACTACAGCAAAAACCGGTATTTCTATGAAACCGGGAAAAAAGGATGTCAGCTATGTCTGGTGAATTTCTTGGTATCTTTGAAAATGCTGTGCACAAACAGCGAGTAATTATTCCGGCAGCTTTCAAAAAGAAATTTGCAGAAGAATCCGAAAAAAAAGTTGTGGTTACTTTAGGTCCCAATGACACGATAGCAATTTATCCTCTGGATTGCTGGAAAGCTACCCTGGAACGCTTAAAAAACGGAGATGAGCATTCTCATAAGCTAAGAACGCAATTGATAGATTTTGCAATGACAGAACAGGAATTGGAAGGACCGGGTAGAGTTCGTATTCATGAGATATTACTCAACGAAGTTAATATTACCGATAAGGTTGTAATTAAAGGAGAGGGGCATTATATATCTCTTTGGAATCCAAAGGTTTATAGTGAAGTGCGTGCCGGTAAACTAAATTTACATCGCAAGCAATTCTCATCTGAGGATTATCAATTATGAGTTTCCATACTCCGGTGATGGTGCAACAGTGCCTTTTTTATCTCAATTTGAGAGCCGGGAAAATATATGTGGATGCTACAACCGGAGGCGGGGGACATAGTTTAGCCCTTTTACAGAGGCAACCGGAGGTTAAATTATATTGTTTTGACCAGGATACGGAAGCAATTGAAGAAGCAGGAAAAACTCTTGGTTCCTATCCAAATGTGGAATTGATAAAAGCCAATTTTAAGCAACTGAGAACAGAGCTTGCCTATCGTAAAGTGAAAGGAATTGATGGCATTTTGTTTGATTTAGGTGTTTCTTCCCGGCAGCTGGAAAAAGCAGAGCGCGGTTTTAGTTTTGAAAAAGATGCTCCTTTGGATATGAGAATGGATACAGACCTGAAATACTGTGCTTATAATGCAGTGAACGAATTGGATACAAAAACTCTGGCTACTATCTTCAGGAACTATGGAGAAGAACAAAATGCAATGCGCATAGCCAAAGCTATTGAAAAAGCCCCAAAACCTATAAAGACCACCGGGGCACTGGCGAAAATTGTGGAAAGCATTGCCGGAAAAGGCACCAAGGCATCTCTTAAAAGCAAGGTGCGAATTTTTCAGGCATTGCGGATATATGTGAATAAAGAATTAGAAGTTCTTTCTACAGCATTACAGGATGCCATCAATATATTGAATCCCGAAGGCAGAATAGTTGTGCTCAGCTATCACTCTCTGGAGGATAGAATTGTGAAACAGACCTTTAAGAAAGCAGAACAGGAAAATTCTTATCCGCAGAATTCTTTAGGGAGTAATTATCACTATCAACAGTTAGAAATTTTAACCAAAAAACCTGTAAGAGCCGAAGAAGAGGAAATAGCTTCCAATTCGCGTTCCCGAAGCGCAAAGTTACGCGCTGCTGAAAAATTACAGCGGGAAAATCGGGAAATAAAAAATAACCTGAAACAAAAGCGGCAAAACGCAGAGGAGGAAAAATGAGGGGAAGAATTCTGATTCTTGTATCCCTGTTTGCAGTAGTGTTTTTTCTCAGTTTTTATAATAACAACCGCATAGTGAAATATACCAGAACAATTTCTGCTTTGGAAAAGACCTACTATGCGGACAAAAACATTAATACAGAATTACTGGTTGAATATGACGATTTACGCAGCGGGAGACATATTGCTTCTTTGGTGAGAGTAGAATTGAGCAATTTTATTCCCGATCAGGAAGCAGGAAAAATAATCTATGTGCACGAGCCCTCTCCCAAGCAGGAAAAGAAGAACTATTGCATCATAGACCTGTTGGCTAAAAAAGCAGAAGCAAAGAATGTGCAGATTTTACTGGATTAAAAAATGAAATCCCGTTTCTATTTTTTGGTAGTAATCTTTTCTCTGGCAGCTGTTCTCTGGACGGTATATCTTTTCTGTATTCAGATATTAGACCCCTTTCATTTGGCAGGAGCAAGAAGAATGCGCTATACACCCAAAAAAGAAATTCTGATTCCGCGCAGGGGTTCCATTCTGGACGCCAAAGGAAATTTGTTAGTAAGCTCAATCAGCTATTACCAGATAGATGTTGACCGGGCATCTATAGCTTCCTGGGCAAAAAGTGAAAAAATACCTTATGAAAAAGCACTGGAGATGTGCGCTACTATAATTACTACCCAAACCACTTTAAGTAAAGAAGAAGTGCTGAAAAAATTAACTAACGGCAATAAACTTACTTCTATCCAAATTAGCAATAAAATAAGCGAAGTAGAACTGGATAGGTTAATTAAGGATTTTCAGGCAAAAGATATGCCTGGCTTAATATATAGCTTTGCTTCAATGAAAAGGATATACTCCAAAGATATTCTGGCAGCCAGAGTTCTGGGCTCGGTTAATGAAATTTCCAATGGCTATGATCCGGCAACTAATAGTAAATCGCTTTATAAGCTATCCGGTGTATGCGGAATTGAATCTACCTACGATAAATTTCTCTCCGGAAATTATGGCTGGAAAGAAGTTGTTCTGGATGCGAATCATCAACCGGTGCCCTATCCCAATTTGCATTCCAAAAAGCCGGAAGATGGAATGAACCTGTGGCTGACGATAGATTCCCAAATTCAAGAAATTGTGGAAAATGCCCTCTATGAAGGGATAGAGCAATATGGAGCCAAAAATGGTGGTGCTATTGTGATGGACCCCAATACCGGCAAAATTTTGGCTATGGCAGGTGTTTCTGGAGAAGATAAAACCGAAGACCCGAATTTAGTGAGAGTAAAATCTAATATTGCGGTCAGCTTTATGTTTGAACCTGGCTCTACAATGAAGCCGTTAACAATTCTACCGGCAATTCAGCATAAATTAGTTAAGCCCACGGAAAAAATTCAGTGCGGTAGATATCAAGTTGGAAGAAGAGTTATTTCCGATACTCATCAATATGGAGAATTAACTCCCCGGGAAATAATTACTAAATCCAGTAATGTGGGAATTGCCAAAATAGCGGAAAGAATAGGTTCTACACGACTATACGAAAATTTCATTGCTTTAGGTTTTGGGCAAAAAACCGCATTAAATATGACAGGCGAATCCAGTGGAATGTTTGCCAAGTTACAAAATTGGGATGGTTATACATTGCATTCAGTAGCTTTCGGTCAGGCAATTTCCACAACCGCTTTACAGCTTGCCACTGCTTACAGTGCTGTTGCCAATGGCGGAAAACTGATGAAACCTATTATTGTAGAGTCCATCAGAGATGACGAAGGAAAAATTGTTGAACAGTATGAACCCTCGGTTTTACGAACTGTTTCTACTCCTGCTGTTACTGATACCGTAAAATCGTATTTGCAGGGAGTTGTGGATTCAGGAACTGCCAGGCATATAAAAATGGATTACATTCAAGTTGGGGGTAAAACCGGAACCGCACAAAAAAACATTGCCGGAACCAGGGGCTATAGCGAAGGCAAATATAGTTCTGTATTTGTAGGAATGTTCCCGATAGAAAAACCCCAGATGGTAGTAGTTGTTTTTTATGATGAACCGGCTCCAGGTTTTCATTTTGGCAGCACCAGCAGCGCTCCAACTTTTAAAAAGATTGTAGAAAATATTCTCTTTATGCCCGATTGTCAGATTTTACCCTATAATGAACGCCTGATGCAAACAACACTTACAATGCCGAATCTAATCGGGATGCATCTTTTTCAAGCAGAAAGTTCTCTTAATCGTTACGGATTTCAATATAAAGTTGAGGGACCCGATTCTGCTTCAGTAGTTATAAATCAATTTCCCAAGCCAGGCGTAACTGTTGATCCGCATTATCCGATAACTCTGAAAATAGGACCTAACGCAGATAAAAAAGCACCGGTGCACGAAACAGGAACGATGCCCAATTTAGTAGGTTTAACTTTGCGGGAAGCGTTAAAACAGGCATCCGTTCAAGGATTGGCAGTAAATATTCAAGGTTCGGGTATAGTTCGTTCTCAATCCGTTCTTCCAGGAAGTAGAATTCTTAAAGGAAGTAAATGCTATCTGGAGGCAACTCTGTGATTACCAGAATCCTGAATGCACTACAACAACATTCTCTGCTGATAGAAACAGGCAATTTGGATCAATTGCAAAACTGGCAGGGAAGCGTGCAGACAGATAACAGGAAAATTAAACCCGGCGATATTTTCGTCTGTATTAAAGGTGCCAATTTTGATGGTCATAACTTTATTTCTTCAGCCCTTGAGATGGGTGCCTCTCTTATTGTTTGTCTGGAAGTGCCAAATTCTGCTATCCCTTATATAAAAGTGAACGACACCAGGAAAGCTGCTGCAGTAATTGCTCGCACAGTGATGCTCCCTGAAAAGATTCCTTTTACTTTAATTGGCATAACCGGCACAAACGGTAAAACAACAACTTCGCTGATGTTGTATGAAGCACTGAGAAACTTGGGTTTTCGTTGTGGTTGGATTGGCACTTTGGGCTATTATATTAACGGGGAAACTTTTCCCGGTGAGAGAACTACTCCCGATATAATTGAACTAAATGAGATTTTTGCAGATATGATAGAGGCAAAGGTAAACTATGTAGTTATGGAGGTCTCTTCGCATTCACTTTCCCTGGATAGAGTGTATGGCGTGCAATTTAGCTACTGTCTGTTCAGCAACCTGGGATATGACCATTTGGATTTTCATCTGAATAGAGAAAACTACGGTAAAGCTAAAATGAGCTTTTTTGAACAAGGGGCAAAAGATGGAGCTTTTTGCATAATCAATACTCAAGACCCTTTTGGGGCTCAAATACAGGAAATGCTGAATAACAAGCAGGCAAAGCTCTATACCCTTGGGGGTAGCGATGCGGATTTTCAATATGCAGATATTAAAACTGATATTCATAATAGCAGTTTTAAGCTTCTCTCGGCTCAAGTGGAAATACCTGTTCAAAGCTGTTTAATCGGCAGTTTCAATATTCAAAATCTGGGGCTGGCGGCTCTAACATTATATGCCTTAGGTTTCAAGCCCTCTGCAATATCCAATTCTTTAAAGGATATTCCCCCCGTAAAAGGCAGATTGGAAAGAGTAGAAAATAACTTGGGAATAGGGATTTTTATTGATTATGCTCATACTCCCGATGCAATTGATAATGTGTTAAAAGCAGTTGAAGATTTACCGCATAAAAGAATTTTAACCCTGATGGGAGCAGGTGGCGATAGAGATAAAAGTAAAAGACCTTTAATGTTGAAATCAGCTTTAAATCATAGCGATGTTGTTGTTGTCAGTGACGATAATCCGCGCAGTGAAAATCCCGAATCCATCATTAAAGATATTGTTTCTTCCAGCGCGCTATTTTTGCCTTGGTGGATAATTCGTAACAGAATGCAAGCAATTACCTCCCTTATTTCTCTGGCACAAAAAGATGATCTTGTTGTTATTTGTGGTAAAGGACACGAGGACTATCAGGAAATTGAAGGTATCAAACATCATTTTGATGACCGCGAAGCAACCCTGAAAGCTCTGGAAATGAAAGGAACCAAAGAAAAAGCAGATGATGAATTAATTTTACCCATAGATAAAACCTTGTTACAATTATTATTTCTTCCGCATTGGGAACCTGAGCCCAAGGGATATAAAGAACCGGTTTCTTATCCCTATCTTTCTACGGATTCCAGGGTTACAAAGCCGGGAAGTTTGTTTGTAGCTATTAAAGGGGAGAAATACGACGGGCATAACTATCTGCAAAATGTTCTAAGCATAGCAGAAAACTGTGCTTTGAGTGAAATCCCCTCTCCGCAAAATATTTCTAACCCTGAAGCGCTGTATTTTCAGGTTGCCAATTCGCAGGAGGCAATGGGACTTATATGTCGTAAATATTTACAGCTATTTGCCGCTAAGAGAATTGCCCTTACAGGCAGCACTGGAAAAACTACCTGTAAAGAATTGATGGCAAAGGTGTTGCAAACCTCAGCTCCCGTCTTAAAGACCCTGGCTAACGAAAATAATATGATTGGTTTATGCAAGACCATTTTACGCATTAAACCGGAACATCAATATGCAGTTTTGGAATTGGGAACTAATCATTTTGGAGAAATTAAAGCTCTGGCAGATGTAGCTGACCCGGAAATTGGCATAATTATTAATATTGGTCCCTCGCATTTGGAATATTTTGGGGACGAGGAAGGAGTTTTTAACGAAAAAATAACTCTCTTCAATAGATCTCTTGCTTTGCGTTTATATCCAGGTGATGATTCCCGCTTTGAAAATATTGCCCCCGAAGGAATAAGTATCGGCTATACAGAAAAGTGTGATTATAGAATAACACAGCATCAATATTCAGCAAACAGTCAATCCTTTTACCTGAATTCGGACTTATGGAATTTACCTTATGGAGCTCCTCATTATGCTTTAAATGCTTCTTTTGCAATTGTATTGGGCATAAAATCGGGAATTGGCAGAGACCAAATTCAGGCAGCGCTAAATAGTCCAATTCTTCTGGAATTGAGAAATCAGATTGAAAAAAGAGGTAGCGGATTGCTGATTGCCGATTGTTATAACGCCAATCCTTACTCAATGCAAAAAGCATTGGAATATTGGCAAACGCTCTATCCAGAACAACCCCATTATGCCATTTTGGGAGATATGCTGGAATTGGGAGAAAGCTCTATTTTATACCATCAATTGATTTCCGCAATGTTGGCAGAAATGCGTTATGAACAGTTAATTACGGTAGGAAATTATGCCCGTATCTATCATCCCGAAAAGGAAAGTGCCGTTATCCACTATGATACTGTAGGGCAGTTGATTAGCTCGGAACAATGGAAAACAATTCCGGATAATGCTGTAATTCTGGTAAAAGGTTCGCATTCAATACAATTAGAGCGTATTATTCCATTCCTGAAAGGAGAGAACTGATGCTATATCATCTTCTATACCCTCTGGCGAAATACAGCATCGTTTTTAATGTATTCCGTTATGTAACCTTTCGTTCTATCGGAGCTTTCATTACTTCATTGATAATTTCGCTTCTGGTTGGTCCTGCTTTTATTAAGTTATTAAAAAATAGGTCAGCTGTAGAGACAATAGATGAAGACCTTCCGGAAAGACACCGTTTGAAACAGGGAACTCCAACTATGGGTGGTATTATCATTCTGGTTTCATTGCTAATTTCTTCTTTATTATGGAATGTGCTTACCAATCCCGTTATTTTAATGATGTATCTTACAACTGTCTGGCTGGGAATATTAGGTTTTTTGGATGATTACCTGAAGAATTTCGTGAAAGCTAAAAAAGGATTGCTACCCCGTTATAAACTGCTGGGGCAATTATCGGTCGGCTTAATTCTGACCTTGGCAATATATTACAGCAGTTCCGTTTCAACCAATATTACCGCTCTGCAAATACCTTTTTTCAAAAATCTGATTATACCTCTAAGTTGGTTCTTTATACCTTTTGCGGTTTTGTTCATCACCGGAACTTCCAATGCGGTGAATTTAACCGATGGCTTGGATGGTTTGGCAGCTGGAACTTTAACCTTTTCTTTTTTAGGTTTGGGTGTGATGAGCTATTTGAAAGGGAATTTCATTGTGGCGGACTATTTGAATCTGGAATTCATTGTCAATGCAGGAGAATTAACAGTTTTCATCAGTGCTGTTATAGGAACGCTGATTGGTTTTCTTTGGTTCAACAGTTATCCGGCTCAGGTTTTTATGGGTGATACCGGTTCCTTAACGCTGGGAGGAATTGCTGCCGTAATATCCATCCTGCTGAAAGAAGAAATCTTCTTTATAATTCTGGGTTTTATCTTTGTTTATGAAGCCCTTAGTGTAATTATGCAACGAACCTGGTTCAAATATACCAAAAAGAAGTATGGTCAGGGTCGGAGAATTTTTCTCTGTGCTCCTGTGCATCATCATTATGAACTGAAAGGTTTGCACGAATCCAAAATAGTGATGCGTTTTTATATTGTGGCTGCTTTGCTTACAGCCATAGCTCTTTCCACCATCAAACTTCGCTAAAGGGAAAAAGACAATGCTGGATAAAAGTAAAAAATACGGTATTTTGGGCTTAGCCCGCAGTGGTATTGCGGCTGCCTTTAAACTGAAGGAATTGGGAATTACTCCCTTTTTAAGCGAATTGCGTCCAGCTGCGGAAATTACAGGAGCAGAGCAATTAATAAAGAACTTTCCCTGTGAGTTTGGTGGCCATACAGATAAACTACTGCAGTGTGATTGTTTAATTGTTAGTCCCGGTATTCCTCTAAATACTCCCATTATCCAAAAAGCAAAAGATAGAAACATTGACTTGATAAGCGAAATTGAATTGGGTTACAGGATAAAAGCAGAGGACTCCAAAATTATTGCTGTTACCGGTTCCAACGGGAAAAGCACAACCGTTAGTTTGATTCAGCATATTTTACAGCAGATAGGCAAAAAGTCAATTCTCGCAGGCAATATTGGTGATGCTTTTTGCAGTTACAGCATTGAAAAACCAGGGATAGAGTATATCGTTCTGGAAATAAGCAGTTTCCAGTTAGACCTGATAAAAGATTTTAAACCTGATGTGGCTGTGCTGCTAAATATTACTCCCGACCATATAAACCGGTATAATTCATTTAACGATTATGTGTTAAGCAAGATGAACATTTTTCGCAATCAAAAGGAAACAGATACGGCAGTACTTTTTTGGGACTCCCCGGAAATTATGCGTTACGCTAAAAACATAAATGCCAGAAAGCTTTATTTTTCCTTATCCGCTAAGGATAATATTGCTGCCTTCTTAACGGCTAACTACATCCAATTCGGGTCTGAAACCAAAGTGCCTCTATCCAATTTTGAAATAAAGGGACCTCATAATTATGCTAATGCAATGGCTGCAATGCTGGCAGTTTTTGCGTTAATACCTAATGCACAGATAATTGCAGAAGCGGTAAAAGGTTTTAAAGCCCTTCCACACCGTCTGGAATATGTCGGCTCGGTTAAAGGTGTTTCTTTTTACAACGATTCTAAAGCTACAAATACTGATTCGGTGCGAAGTGCATTATACAGTTTTACTGAACCTATTCGTATTATTATGGGCGGTTCGGATAAAGGAGAGGACTATAGTGTCCTAACTGCAGATTTGCAGAAAACAGTTACAAAAGCATATTTAACCGGTGCAACCAGAGAAAAGATGTATCAGACCTGGTTGCATAAAATTCCTCTGGAATGTATTGCGGATTTTGAGACCGCGGTTCGGAAAGCATTTAGCGATTCCCGCGAAGGCGATGTAATTGTTTTATCACCCGCTTGTGCCAGTTTTGACCGTTTTCTGAATTATGAAGAACGGGGAAATTTCTTTAAAGAGATTGTAACGAGGATTATCAATGAAAACTCGCAGAAATAAGGATCAACATTATATTGTCAGTTTTGATAAGTTTATATTACTTACTTACTGTTTGCTTTGTCTTGTTGGCTTAATAGCTTTACTGGATATTTCCTCCGTGCAGAGTTCATTAAGATACTTTTACAGGCAGCTCTTCTTTGGGATTATATCTATTATTACAGCAATTATTATACTATACACCGTTAATCTGGAAAAACTGAGAGTGCTGTCACCCTATTTTGTTTATGTTTCCATAATTCTGCTAATTATAGTTTTGCTGAAAGGAAGCACCGTGAAAGGTGCCACCCGTCAACTCAGTTTGGGTTTTGTTAATTTTCAGCCCAGTGTTTTGGCACGCTTAGCTCTGGTCTATTACTTTGCGCATATCTTAGATAAAAAAAATGACGAACTCGTTAGTTCTAATCTGTCCCAATTTGTAGTTAACTTCTTGGCTTTATTGATAGTTACGGGTATAACATTTTTATTGATTATTATGGAACGGCATTTAAGTACCTTAATCATAGGGGGATTAACCATTTATGGGATGCTTATTTATGCCGGTGCGAAAAAACGCGTGCTGATTACGATAGCGTTGATTGGAATTATCGCAGGCGGTTTGATTTTAGCCAATGGAGCGGACTATCGCAAAGGTCGCTTAACAACATACAAAAAATTCAGCTTATTCTTAAAACCGCAAAGTGAAATTAAGATTGAAGATAGTGATTATCAGGTGAAAGAAAGTTTAACAGCCCTATCCAGCGGAGGATTATTAGGTACAGGAATAGCCAGAGGAAGAGCTAAGCATTATTATTTACCCGAAGCCAGAACAGATTATGTTTATTCGGTTATAGGTGAAGAATGGGGTTTTCTGGGTGCTCTTATCGTTTTTGGTTTACATTGTTTTCTTTTCTTCCGTTGTCTATGGATGGCAAATGCACAGGAAAATCGGTTTTTAAGGTTTTTAGGAGTGGGCTTAGCTATGAATATCTTTTGTAATGTATTGGTAAATACCGGGGTGGCAATGTCTATATTACCTCCAACGGGAAATACATTACCTTTTATCAGTTACGGGGGTTCTGCCTTACTGATTGATTCCATTGCTTTAGGAATGCTATTAAACATAAGCGCCAAGCGGAGATATGTATGAAGTTCATTTTTGGTGCAGGTGGAACTGGAGGTCACATTACTCCTGCCTTGGCTTTGGCTGATGAATTAGTAAAATATCAGCATAGTGTTCTTTTTATCGGTAACCGCCGCAGCATTGAAGAAACACTTTGTGCTGCATCAGGTTACTCTTTCCGGCAGATTAAGATCCAAAAGCTTTACCGTTCGTTAAAACCCCAAAACCTGCTGTTCCCGTTTTATTTATTGGGTAGCATTATCACTTGCACTCGTATTTTAAAAAAAGAAAAACCTCAGGCAGTAATTTGCACCGGGGGGTTTGTTTCGGGTCCTGTAGCTATCTCCGCTGCTTTGTTAAAAATACCTTTGTTCTTTCATGAGAGTAATTGTTATCCCGGCTTGGTTACCCGCAAAATGGCTAAGAAAATAGACACGGTGTTTATCTCCTTTGCCAATACGAGCCGGTTTTTACACAATGTAAAGTTAGTGAACTATGGCATTCCGCTTAGGCAGACGGTAATAGATAGTTCTTCAACACCTTTTGACCTTAGTTCTATAGGATTGAAAACAGATAAACCGGTTATAATAGTAAGCGGTGGCAGCCAGGGTTCGGTTGCTGTTAATACTGTTGTCAACTTTGCCTTGGAGGATATTTTAGCTTTGGGTTATCAGGTAATTTGGCAAACAGGAAAAATAAGTTACGAGCGTTTTGCTACCAAACATAAAGAGAGGGAAGGTGTTTATCTTTTCGCTTTTTCGCCCGATTTGCCCAAAATGCTTTCACGGTGCAGTTTAGCTATAACCAGAGCAGGTGCAATGACTATTGCTGAACTGGAAGAAAACCACCTGCCGGCAATTTTGATACCTTTGCCGACGGCAGCTGAAAATCATCAATATTATAATGCTTTGGCACAACAGGAGAAAGGGGTAGCGATGCTTTTGGAACAGAGCAAATTGACCCCCGTTACGCTCATTGCAGGCATTAAAGAAATGATTGCTGATAGAGATAGTTATTTAAATCGGCTATGTTCCCTTCCCCCTAATCGGGCAGCCGAAAAAATTATTGCCTACATCTTAAACTATCTGAAAGATAACAGGAGGAATAATGCTGGGTAGAACCAGAAAAATACACTTTGTCGGAATCGGCGGTATCGGAATGAGCGGTATTGCAGAATTTCTGCATAATCAGGGCTTGGAAATTACCGGGTCAGACCTGAAAAAAACGGAAATAACTTCCCACTTGGAAAATCTGGGGATCAAGATTACGGAAGGACATAAAGCGGAAAATATCTGTGATGCAGATGTAGTAGTAAAATCCAGCGCCGTAAAAGATGATAATCCGGAAATTTTAGCTGCTCAGGAAATGAAAATTCCCGTTATTCGCCGAGCCGAAATGCTGGCAGAAATAACCCGGATGAGCTTTTCTATTGGAATTGCCGGAACTCATGGCAAAACAACTTCTACTTCAATGGCGGGCTTAGTTTTGGAAAGTGCAGGTTTGGAACCAACGATTATTGTTGGAGGAAAGGTTAAAAATTTCGGCAGCAATAATGTGATGGGCAGTGGTAAATATATTGTGGTGGAGGCAGATGAATATGACCATTCCTTTTTGTCTCTAACTCCCTGTATTGCAGGAATTACTAATGTAGATGCTGACCATTTGGATTGTTACCGGAATCTGGATGATATTAAGAGTTCTTTTATTGAATATGCGAATAAAGTTCCTTTTTTTGGCAGCGTAATTGCCTGTTTGGATGATAGCGGTGTGCAATCAATCCTACCTGCTATTCACAAAAAGATTGTTACTTACGGATTTTCCCGTCAGGCAGATTTGCAAGCCAGAGATATAGATATGCAAGGTTTTAGTTCGTCTTATGACCTGCTTTTTAAAGAATATAAACTCGGGTGTATTACTTTGAAAGTAACTGGCAGACATAACATTCAAAATTCACTTCTCGCTGCTGCAATTGGCTTGGAACTGAATCTTCCTTTTTCCGCAATTCAGGATGGCTTAAGTAAATTCAGCGGCGTTTACAGAAGATTTGACTGGAAAGGAGAAGCGGGTGGAATTACTGTCTTTGATGATTACGCTCACCATCCTACTGAAATTAAAGCTACCCTGGAGGGCTTTAAGGATAGTGCCAAACGCAGGATAGTAACCTTATTTCAACCCCATTTGTATTCCCGCACGCGAGATTTTTATGAACAATTCGGGAAATCCTTCTTTTCTTGTGACTGCCTAATTTTGGCTCCGATATATCCTGCGCGGGAACAACCCATTCCGGGTGTTACTTCCAAATTGATTGCTGATGCAGCTATTCAAAGTGGACATCATAATGTTCATTTAATTGAATCCAATTCCGAAATAGTTAGCCAAACCCTTTCCCTGCTTAAAGAAGGAGATATTTTAATCACTATGGGTGCGGGTAATATTTGGCAGTATGGAGAAGAAATTTTGAGGGAATTGAAAAATTATGTTGACACAAATCATAACAACTAAAACTTTAGTAACTTGTAATGCTGATAGAAGTTTTTCAAAATTCTCAATTTATCAGCTAAGAGGTCTTAATTCATAAAGTTATGGAACTAAACAAGGGTACTCGTAAACGCCGCGGTAATAGTCGTTATTACCTGTTCTTTTTCATTGCTCTTTCGGTTGTAGCTCTTTTGGGAACGAGTATCTGGTATGGCTTTACGCATATTGACCTCTTTACTTTGCAAAAAGTTTCCTTAACCGGTAATGAGGCAATACCCGATACATTAATTTACAATATTACCAAGCCCTATCTGGGAATGAATTTATTGGCTATGCCCACGGCGGAGATAAAAGCCAAGGTGTTAACTCTTTCCCGAGTGAAAAGTGTGAAATTGCACAAACGGTTACCAGCCACATTGAAACTAAACATCAATGAACGCAAAGCGGCAATATATATAAAAACAATTGAAGGTGATTTACATCCAGTTGATGCCGAAGGGATTGTTTTGATGAAGTATTCTCCCATTTATAGAGAAGATATGCCTATTTACAGCACTTATTTAAATAATCATCAAATCAAACCGGGATATAAACTGAAAAATGAAGGACTGCAAAAGGTTTTACAATTGCACCAAAGGATTGCGAAAGAAGTTCCCGCTTTTCTTACCCAGATATCAGAATATTATTTAATTGATAAAACGGTCTATATGATAGATGCGAAAACAGGGACGCGCATCATTCCTGCGCAGGAGGACTTAACAAAACAGCTTTCACGCTATCAGTTTGTTCAGGAAAATGGCAATATTAACAAAAACAGCGTAGTTGACCTGCGCTATAAAAATCAGGTTGTAGTTAAGGCAGGCAATAAATGAAACAATCTATTATAACCGCTTTGGATATCGGTTCTTCCAATGTTCGCTGTATCATTGCAAATGAAATTGGAGATGGACGGCTGGAAATATTAGGTATTGGTGATTACCCTTCCGAAGGTATTGAAGGAGGCATAGTTAAAGATATTCAAGCTCTTTCGGGTTGTGTGGCAAAAGCAATTTCCACTGCAGAAAAAGAAGGAAAGACCTCTGCCTCCAATATTTACTGTAATATCACAGGTGAGCATATCCGAACTCAAATAGGGGATGGGCGTATTTCCATTCCTTCAGCAACTCCAAATGAACCTGGAGAAATTACGGAAGAACACATTGAACAGGTTATCAACGATGCTAAAAACAGCGTTAAAATTCAGAAAGGTCTGGAGAGATTTCGCATTTTACATGGCATCCCGCATAACTTTGTTATTGATAATCAGGATGATATACACAATCCCATAAATATGAACGGTTTTCATTTAATTGCCAAGGTCTATACGATATTGGCAGAATTAACTCCTTTGCGCAATTTAAGCAAGTGCATTCAACTGGCTGGTTATGAAATTAATCCCGAGAACTTTGTTCTTAATCATATAGCAGTTTCTGAGTCAGTGTTAAGTGAAGATGAACGTCGGTTGGGGGCTTTAGTTCTTGATATCGGAGGAGGAACTTGTGATTTGGCTATTTACAATCGCAGTTCCCTGGAGAAAATTTCAGTTATTCCGATGGCGGGAAAAAATATCACTGAAGACCTTGCAATAGGGCTTAAAACAACTTTGGGTAATGCCGAATACATTAAAGTGGAATATGGCAATGCTCTTGCCAGCAGCGTTGACCAAAGTGAAGAAATTGATGTGGAAGGTATCAGTGGACGCTCTGCCAGCCGCAAATCCAAATTTCTGGTTAGCCATGTTATTCAACACCGGGTAGAAGAAATGCTTTCTCTCTGCTATACGAAAGCAAAGGAATTTTACACTCCGGAACTGGTTACATCGGGAATAATACTTTGCGGGGGAACAGCCAAACTGAAAAATATTGAGATAGTTTTAGCGGAAGCATTCAATCTCCATGTAAAAATTGCTACTCCAGACCTTTCCCGGTTGAACGGAATGATTAGCCGCTTGGAAGATCCGGCTTTTGCAACAGTTATCGGGATTTTATATTATGCGGCGGGTAAAAATAATGAGCATCCTGCAAAAGGTTTTGCTCTGCCCAATATTAAAGGAACAAAAATCATAGATAAAATGAAAAAAATACTCAAGGACTTTACCTAAAAGGGGGATCAAATGATTGAATTTGACGAAAAGCCAACCCAAATCGGAACTAACATTAAAATTATCGGTGTAGGAGGTGCAGGCGGAAATGCTCTCAATACGATGATTGAGAACAACTTATACGGAGTGGAATTTATTGCTGCCAATACCGATTCCCGAGACCTTGCCAAAAGCAAAGCCAATATGAAATTGCAGCTGGGAAAGAAACTTACCCGCGGTTTAGGAACAGGTGCCAATCCGGAACTTGGTGCCAGAAGCGCTGAAGAATCCAAAGAGGATATCAAAAGTAATCTGGACGGTGCGGATATGGTTTTTATTGCCGCAGGGATGGGTGGCGGAACAGGAACCGGAGCTGCCCCTATTATAGCTAAAATTGCTCGCGAAATGGGCATTTTAAGCTTTGGAATTGTAACCTCTCCTTTCCCCTTTGAGGGTAAAAAACGCGCTGAAAATGCTATGTATGGCATTAAACATATGCGTGAATTCGTGGATACTTTACTGGTTATTCCCAACGAAAAACTCTGCGAGTTATATTCAGATTTAACTTTAAAAGAAGCATTTGAAAAAGCTGATGATGTTCTATATGAAGCAGCCAGGGCTGTTAGCGATATTATTAATGTTACAGGTCTTATCAATGTAGATTTTGCTGATGTGAAAGCTATTATGCAAAATATGGGCTATGCCTTAATCGGTAGCGGTATTGCCGAAGGTGATAATAGAGCTGTAAACGCAGCCAGAGCAGCTATTGATAATCCCTTGTTAACCCATATCAACTTACAAGGTTGCCAATCACTATTACTTAATATCACTGCGGGTGCTGATATCCTGATGAGCGAATTTGATGAGGTGTCCAATGTTATCGTTAATGAAACAGGTAAAGCCGCTAATATCATTATGGGTATTATTCTGGATGATACTAAAAGCGGTAAAATTCAAGTTACCGTCATCGCCACGGGGCTGGAGAAAGAAGAAAAAGAACATACTATTGACTTTCCCGGTTTGCCCGAATTCGGTGATAAATCTGCTTCCGGAAGTAACTCTAACAAAGAGACAGATGCCGAAATTGAGGATATTTTTGCCCGCTTGAATATGAATCAGACACCTGCCAAGGAAGAAAAACAAGCAGCGGCTAATGAACCAACACGCATTCCTCCGCTTAAAACAGATGTCCCTTCTTTTTTAAGAGCGCTTGATTAAAATTTTATAAACGCTTCATCATAAACTCCTCCTTGTTTATGTGAAACAAAAGTCCAAAGCTCACTAACCGTCAGCACCCCCCGCTGACGGTTTTTTTTTATTATCAAAATTATGGCGAGATTGTGTCCCCTGAGGAAATCTGCAGGAAACCTATAATCCTTCAATACCTACCGGCTTAGTTTTGATTATCTTCCTGATGAAAGTGGTTATATATTTGGATGGCAGTTTTAGAGCCGATTCCTTTGATATTAGTTAAAGTTGTGATATCTGCCTTAGCGATGTTTTCTACGCTGCTCAGTTCTTTCAGCAGCAGAAATTTATTTTTTTCCCCGATGCCCGGAATGTTTTCCAAAGTGCTTTCCAATGTTCTTTGCGAGCGTCTTTTGCGGTGTAAGGAAAGGGCAAAACGGTGTGCTTCATCGCGGATAGCAATTAATAAGCGCAATGCGGAAGAAGAACGGGGTAATATGAGTGATTGTTCATTTCCCGGGATAAAGACCTCTTCGGCTCTTTTCGCTAAAGAAATAAGGTAGATATCTTCTTTTCCCGAAATTTGAAGGATTTGCTTGCTGGCAGAAAGTTGTCCTTTTCCTCCATCTATAACGATCAGGTCTGGCTTCATACCTGGTTCTTTTTCGGTTTCCTTTAAAAAACGAGTCATTGTTTCCTGCATTGCAGCAAAGTCATTTTGGGTTTCTATGCTGCGAATAATGAAGTGGCGGTAATATTTCTTTTTGCTTTTGCCGTTTTCAAAGAAGACAGCTGAGGAAACAGTATCACTGCCCTGGATGGTGGAGATATCCATACAGACAATTTTACGAGGTAGTTTAGGCAATTTTAAGGCCTCTTTCAGTTCCTGCACAGGGAATATTGTACGATTGGCTTTTCTTAAATATGCCAGTTTACCTTCTTCCACGATATTGAAGGCATTGCGTTTTGCCATAGCGATTAGTTTGGTCTTTTCGCCGCGTTGAGGTATCTGTAATTTATTTCCCAGCCAGGAATTCAGTTTATCCATCTCTTTAGGGGCGAAGGGTAGCAGAACTTCTTCCGGCATTTCATCTTTATCCGTATAGTAGAGCTGCAAAAAGCTTGCCAGAATGCTATCGGGCTCATCATAGTCCAAATTGGCAAGAGGGTAGTTTTCCTGATGAATAATAGCTCCGTTATTCATTTTCAGAACTACGCAGACGGCTTTTTTCTCTTCCTGGTAAAAACCGATAATATCAATATTCCTGCCTTCAACATTATATACGGACTGGCGTTTCTGAATTCGTTCAATGGCAATTATCCGGTCACGGTATTTTGCTGCATCCTCAAAACGAAGCTCTTCGGAGGCATTTTGCATTTCTATGCGCAGTTCGTCTAAAATTTCTGCATAGCGTCCACTAAAAAAACGCAATAGCTGATTAACGGTTTGAGCATAATGGGCTTGACTAATGTAACCGACGCAGGGAGCGGAACATTTACCCAGTTGATAATTTATACAGGGTTGCTTATAATTGGTTTTGGGAATATTCCGATTACAGCTGCGCAGAGGGAAAATCCATTCCAAATTGCGTAAAGTATTTCGTAAATAGCGAACTTCTGTGTAAGGACCGAAATATTTGGCATTATCTTTTTGCAAATCGCGAGTAATAAAAATGCGAGGGAAGGGTTCATTTACCGTTATTTTCACGAAAGGATAGCGTTTATCGTCCTTCAACATAATATTATATTTAGGACGGTAACGCTTAATTAAAGTTGCTTCCAGGATGAAGGCATCGGCTTCGCTATTAGTAATTATATAATCTAAAGATGCGATATTTTTTATCAGTTGTCTCGTTTTAAGGTCTTTACCAGCAGGATTGAGATAATTTTTAATGCGATGTTTCAGGTTTAGTGCTTTGCCCACATAGATTATGGTTTCTTCTTTATCTTTCCAGATATAAACTCCGGGCAGTTCAGGTAGCAAAGCCAGTTTTGTTTCTATTTCTTCAGAAAACGATGGCATAATTTTTTACCCGCTTGTGTGATGTAGTCAATTTTAATCAGCATTCCAACAAGGTAAAATATAACGAAGGTAAAAACGGAAAGAATGGCATCTCTAATAAGTAAAGGAACTCTACCCGAAACAGGAAACAGATAACAACCGCAGCGCAGAAGGAAATAAAGAAAAACGCAAATCAAAAGGGTTTTAGCGATGTTTATCAATATCCCGGAAAAGGAAATCTCGGGCATTTTCTTTTTAATTAAAGACATCAGCAAGAAATAATTTACACAAGCCGTTATGGAAGTAGCAAGAGCTAAACCCCGATGCGCCATAAATTGCATTAAGACAAAGTTCAGCACAATGTTCAAAGCTACCATTCCCGCAGCAATTTTTACAGGTGTTTTGGTATCTTTATAGGCATAAAAGACAGGAGTAACGGTTTGATTTAAACTATAGAAAATTAAGCCCAGCGAATAGAAAATAAGCGCCTGAGAAGTCATCCAGACAGCTTTTTCCTTGAATGCTCCACTTTGAAATAAGATGCGGACAAAATCCTCCCCTAACGCTATGATGATTGTAGTTACAGGGAGCATAATATAGGCAAGATTCAAACCGGTAAAACGAATACTTTCCGAAAGCTCATCGTAATGCTTAGTAGAAACACAGCGGGAATAAAAAGGTAAAACAGCAGTACCGGTTGAAATGCCGAAAATTCCTAACGGAAATTGCATTAAACGATTACCAAAATTGAGAGCGGTGATAGATCCAATCGGTAGAAAGGATGCCATTAACGAATCGGCGATTAAATTGATTTCCCGAATGCCAATTCCAATCATACTGGGAATAAAGCGTTTCCATAAAAGAACTATTGCCTCGGAACCAAACTTAAGGTATATTGCCCATCGGTAACCAATCTTTTTTAGATAGGGCAGATTGATTACGGTTTGAAAAAAACCGCCTATTATAACACCCCAACCAGCCCAAATAATTAGCTCCTCACCAGTAACTTTTAACACAAAATAGGGAATTAGAACGGTTGCCATCATTCCGATATTTAATAAAGCAGAAGAAAGCCCGGTCATAAAAAAATAGTTATGAGAATTTAAAATTGCGATGAAGGTGGAGGATAAACCGATAAAAAACAGATAAGGGAAAATGATACGGGTTAGTTTGATAGCCAAAATCTTAGTTTGCATCGCCAAACCAGGATAGAGACACTTTACAATTAACGGAGCAAGGGCTATTCCCAAGATAGTTAAGAGGCAAAGGATAAGGGTTAAAACACTTAGTAGATTTAAAGCGAATTTTATCTGCTCTTCTTCATTCTGTTTTACTTTAATATCGTTATAAATAGGCACAAAAGCAGTTGAAAGAGCTCCTTCACCAAAAAGACGCCTTAATAAATTAGGAATATTATAGCCCACATTAAAAGCATCATTCAGATAGGTTGTGCCAAAGAAAAAAGCCATCACCTGGTCACGAATCAGACCTAAAATACGGCTGAGAAAAACACCTATAGACATAACGCTGATGTTTTTTGCCAAAGTCCGATGCGTGCCCTTAGTTTCCATTTATGGATTAAGCAGATGCTTACAGTGTAAATACAGATTGGTCATTATTAAGTTCAAATTTACATTGCCTTCAATTTTCCGATTGAGGTCTTCCAGAAAGAGCAGGAAATCATAAAGGCGATCAGCTATACCGGAATGTTTTATTGCAATTGGCTGCAAAATATCTATTTTATCAATATTGGTAATTTCCGCTGCAGGATTCATACTTAGGGCTCCTAAGTCACTGGCAAAAACCCTGATATATTTCAGCAAATCAATTATCTGGTCTTTCGTTTGATATTTCTTATTTACATCTGCCAATTCCAAATAGCCCAAATCATTTTCATTATCGGCTAAAGAAAATAGGGATAGAGCCCAATTACTGGAGAGGGATTCACTTTCAGACGCAATCCGGATGGCTGTTTTCAGGTTCCCTGAACTAATTCGGGATGCAGTTCTTGCTATAGCAGCGTTTATTTCAAAATCAACAGTAAGAATTTCTTCAATAACACCGCGGGTTAATGGCTTAAAATATACTGGCTGTATGCGGGAAAGAATAGTTGGTAAAATCATTGCCAGGCGTTCAGTGAGGAGAATGATAATGGTCTGTTCAGGTGGCTCTTCCAATGTTTTCAAAAAGGCATTGGCAGTAGCATTATTCATCATATCAGCATCTTCAATAATCACAATCCGGTATTTTGCTTCATGAATGGAAAGTTCCAGCCGCTTATTCAGCAGAGAAATACTTTCTTTACGAATTTCCGTTGTTTCCTTAAAGAAAAAATCCACCCAGGGGGTGTTTCTTTTATTATCCAGATATGCCTGATATTGTTTCAGCACATCGTTGTTTTTAATTTCTCCTTCCGGAGTTAGATTCAAATTGGGAGTGGGGAAGAGGTAAATAAAATCAGGATGCTCCAGTTGTAAAAATTTATGACAGGAATCACATTTGCCGCACGGCTTTACTGTATTGCTTGCTGTGCAGTTAACTGCCATCCCGAAATATAAAGCAGTGGTAAATTTTCCAACCCCATCACTACCATAAAAAAGATATGCCTGAGCAATACGGTCATTTTCCATTGCCTTATGTAAAAGCTCTAAGGCGTTTTCCTGCCCTTTTATCTTTTGTAACATTTATACAATGCTAATTTTGCTGCGTCCCGCTTCATCACTTATACTGTAAGCAAAGACCTTTTTAATGTAAGGGCTGGTAAATTCACTGGCAAGCATATCATATAAATACACATCGTGGTATTTTCCCGATACAAACATAAATTCTCTTTGCACTCCAATCTTCTTAAAACCGATTTTTTCATAACAACGAATAGCGCGCTTATTATAGGACATTACGGATAAGTATATATTATGCAGATTCAAGATATTAAACGCAAAATCCAAAAGCAGATTTATTGCTTCTGCTCCAATACCTTGATTCCAAAAGGTTTTTTCACCGATAAATATGCCTAAGGACGCATTCCTGTGCACCTGTGAAACATTATGAATACCGCAATTACCAATCACTTTATTGGTATCTTTTTCCACTATGGCAAAGATGTGTTCTTCATCCATCAATTTACGCAGTAAAATACCTTCCTTATCAATATCTAAAACTGTATCCGAAAGGGTTACAAACTGCCCTATCTCCATATCATTCAGCCATTCTGTGTATTTTTCCACATCGTCCATACAAACCGGGGAAAGATAACACTTTTCGCCAAGCAGCTTACGATAATACTTCATTTCTTACTCCTTTTTTAGTTTGAGGTCTATTAAACCCTGTTTGCCAATCAATGAGTTCAGCGGGTTCAATGCTGAATCACTCCTTTTTTAGTTTGAGGTCTATTAAACCCTGTTTGCCAATCAATGAGTTCAGCAGGTTCAATGCTGAATAACTCCTTTTTTAGTTTGAGGTCTATTAAACCCTGTGTGGTTTTTTTTCCAGACCTGAACAATATGTCAAGGTATTATTTCCGTTCAGATCCCCCCATTTTTAAAGCAGGGTAGTATAAGTCGTTGAGATTCAACGCATTTCCATTTATATTTATTGATGTCGTCCCTTGTTACATAGCTAAAACAGTCGGATACTACATTAGTGATTCGATAATAAACGAAGTAGTATATATCTTTCCATAATTTCTTTGAGTAGATTAAGATGTTGGGGAAAGCGGCTGCCAGTTTGTCTATGATTTCTCTTAAGGAATAGAGATAGCACATTGCCAAAAGTAAGATTTGATTCATATTTTGTAGTGCTGTATAAGTCATAAGCTGTATTTGTTCCCAGCCATAATATTGTTTGATATGGCGGTGTACTTCTTCTATTTTCCAACGGAGAGGATACATATTGAGTACCTTTTCTACAATCTGCTTTTCGGTAAGGTTCTGGTTAGGAAAATTGCACAGGAAATAAAAGAATCCTCCCTTTTTACCTTTGGGAACAACATAACGGGACAGAATCAACCAGGCATCGCTTGTTTCAGGTTCCTTTTTAGGATACGGATCCAGGCGGATTTTAACCCTCTTTATACCGCTCTGAAATGTTTTATTTTTCCCCTTAACTTTAATGGTAAACTTTAAATCAACCGCTTTAGCTACTTCCATAAAGTTCTTTTCTACTCCATTTACTATTAAATTCCTTTTGCCTTCCGAACGCACAATATAATCACAGCCATTATCTTGAAAAAAGGAAAACATAGACCTGTTATCATAACCCCGATCCATTACAAATACACCTTGATTATTACTATGCAGAATGATTTCTTCCATTCGTTCCTGCGTAACTTGAATAATACTATCCTGCTCAATTCCACTGGAGTACAAGTCAGAACTGAGCGGTTTGATCTGGTAACCTTCCTTTTCCGGATGACAGGCAACAATGTTGATTAAATCGTATCCATTTTGATCAACCCTACCGGTACTTCCATCCCGCACTTTTTTCAGCCCTTCCATTTTCGTTGCCTTGGATTTGATGATATCACTGTCATCTACAATAATAGCTGTATTGGAATCCAGACCTTTACACTGATTAGATAAGATCGCCTCTTGTATCTTTTTCGCTAAATTTTTTCTCTGTAAATTATGATAAAAACGGTCACAGGTCTTCTTTAAGGAAATAGCTTCATTAAGCTTCTGAGCTATGCGGTTTATGATTACCGATTTACTTTTGAGAATGCCTAAACAAAGGGAACATACATTGTTAAATTCCGGCTTAGTGAGAAACGGTAATGACTGAAGCAACCAACAATAAAGTTTTTCTTGCAAGTTTTCTTGAACATTTTTTTGTAGTTCTGTAAACATGACTGGGGTAACTCCTTATAGTTTAATTTTAATTCACTTGTTTAGGAGCTACCCCTTTTGTCAAGGGTAAAAGTGACAAAATCATAATCTAAGTATTTAATTTATCATAAAGATATTGAAACTATTATACATAAAACATTCTAATACAAAGGATAAACCTATTTTCAGGGTTTTGCATAATTGCATAACTGTTTGATATTTAAGCATTAACGACATAATGAATTGAATGTACATTTGGTTCAAAATAATGAAAAAATGGCTCAAATAATTTTGGGGGGATCCGTGATTATTTCCGGCAAATTATATTTCTCGTGGATTTTGCGGATGCAAATCCACCGGCGTGTGAGGATTTATTGCACGCCCATTAAGCAGCTTGGATTCTCAGAAAACAGGTTAATTCTCTATCTTATCACCGGTTTCACTTTTCACCTGTTAACCAGTTAACCTGTTAACCCGTTCACCCGTTAACCTGTTAACCCGTTAACCTGTTAACCCGTTCACCCGTTCACCCGTTAACCCGTTAACCTGTTCACCTGTTAACCCGTTAACCCGTTTTCAATAATGCAAATCCCTAATTCCTTCTTTCATTTTAGCCAGATTTTCTTTAATAGAAGCATACATTTGGGGGTCTTCTATTTTTGCTACTTCTTTATCAATAAGTTCCAGTCCAACCTTTTTTGTGCGAGGGCTGGCATAGTCATAGAGGTATTCCGCAAAAGTTAATAAAGCATTAGGAGTACAAAAGCGTTTTACAAAGCCGGGGATGGCAAATTCCATAAAATGTTCGCCAGTTCTACCTGCCCGGTAACAGGAAGTGCAAAAAGAAGGTATATAGCCGCCTGTGGCTAATTCGTATATAACATCATCCAAAGAGCGTGTATCACCTAAAACAAATTGGCTTTTGCGTTTGGATTCTTCATCTTTATGAGCATAGTCACCCACTCCGATACTGCTTCCAGCGTCAATTTGAGAAATACCATAACGCATAACTTCATCTCTAACAGCAATTGGTTCTCTGGCTGTAAGTATCATTCCGGTGTAAGGAACGCTTAAACGAATTGCAGCTATTAAAAGTTTAAAGTCCTCATCTGAAACCTGATAGGGAGGGTGCATCGTAAAATCGGTTCCATTAGCCGGTTCAATACGAGGGAAAGATATAGTATGAGGTCCCACACCAAAGAGCGTTTCCAAATGAATGGTGTGATAGAGAAGCCCCATTACTTCAAAATGCCAATCGTAAAGTCCCATTAAAGCACCAATACCTAAATCATCAATTCCTGCCTGCATAGCTCTATCCAAACCATATAAACGCCACAGGAAATTGCTTTTTGGTCCCCTCGGGTGCAATTTTTTATATGCTTCTTCATTGTAGGTCTCCTGGAAAATTTGGTAAGTGCCAATTCCAACGGATTTAACAGTGCGGAAACCTTCAATATCTAAAGGAGCAGCATTAATATTTACGCGGCGGATTTCACCTTTGTTATGTTTTACATTATAAACTGTTTGCACTGTTTCAGCAATGTATTCAGGCGAATATTCAGGATGCTCTCCATAAACCATAATCAGCCGTTTATGTCCTTTATCTTCCAATGCTTCCGTTTCCGCAATCAATTCTTCCCTGCTTAAAGTGGCACGATTGCACTCTTTATTTGATATGCGAAAACCGCAATAAACACAATCGTTGATACATTCGTTACCTACATAAAGAGGAGCAAAAAGGACAATTCTATTGCCGTATATGCGTTCTTTAAGGGTATGCGCTCCTTCCAGAATAAGTGCTTTCAGCTCAGGATTGGTAACATTAATTAAAGCGGCTGTCTCATCAGGATTAAGACGTTGTTTTGCCAGAGATTTATCAACAATATCTTTAATCCGAATGGCATCAGCGAAACGGTTCTGCTGTAAGTGTTCCATTATTTCAGCAGTGGGGATAAACGATTTAAGACCTTCAGTGTCAATCTTCATTTTGTTCTCCTTCTTCAATCTTTAAAGTGGTAACTTTTACTTTCACGGATTTGATTTGACCCAACTTTCCGGAAAAAGCACCCATTTCTGCAACAGGAAGCTCTACAATCAAAAAGATTACAGCAATTCCCAAATCCCGCATTGGATAGCCAACGCGTAACAGAATATGCGGCGCATAGTTATGCAGTAATTCGTTAACAGGATGAAAAGCGCTTTCTCTGTCTTCCATCACTATGCTTAAAATATGGCGTTTCGGGTTCATTATTACACTTCCTTTGGCGACAAGAAAACAAAGTAAAGCAAAGAGGAAAAGAGGTCTTTCCACCCTTGATGCCAGAACTTATCTCTCATCGCAGGTATTTTTAAAACATTATAATCTATAAAGGGTTTTTGGCAAGGGAAAAATTGAAATGGGAGAGAAATAAAGAAGTTTAGAAGTTATGTAATGTTTTGCTTTGCAGCAGGATAGGTATGAATACCGCATATTTATGGGCAACCTGTAAATAATGATTAAATTTATCCTGTGATAATGGAAAATTAACAGGAATATGATCTTACGAGGTAAGTGATTTCTTGATGCTTAAATATTAGCAGAAATTAAGCTGGCAACAGGTGCTTTACCCGAAAGTTCCTTAGTTCGTAAAATTATAAAAATAGTAGCTGTTACCTGAATGAAATTACAAGACGCAAACTATGCTCCTGTTATCATTTTAATTTCTAAAATTATCCTGTGGTCTATGCCTGACTATCTGTTGCCTGCTCGGTTCTTGAATGTCCCTTTAACGATCCTTTAACAATACCTTAACTTTGTTAAGGAATCGTTAAAGAAGGTTTAAAGAAGCATAAAAGATTCAACTTGGCAGGAAACAATGCTCAGCATCAGAATTGATTAAAATTGTGCAAATTGCAATTTACATTTCTTGCAATAGACCTCAATTCTCCATTTTCAATTCCATCTCTTTTTCTCTTTCCCTCTTTGTTAAATTAATCTCTTTTTCTCTTTCCCTCTTTATTAAATTATCCTCTTTTTCTCTTTCCCTCTTTGTTAAATTATCCTCTTTTTCTCTTTCCCTCTTTGTTAAATTAATCTCTTTCTCTCTTTCCCTCTTTGTTAAATTAATCTCTTTCTCTCTTTGTAAAATAAATCTATCTTGCTGTCTCTATTCCGGATTGATACTATCCAGGCGTTCCTTCAAAAGAAAGAGGATAGGGGAGAAATGCAGGATATATTTTTTAGCTGTAGTTAGCACTTTTCTGGCTTTTTTATAGTCGTTTTTTTGCAGCAGGAGACGAATAAGATCTTCATAAACGGCACTGATATAAGGATTTATTTCTTGTGCTTTCTGCAAAAGTTCAATTGCCCGGTCGGACATTCCAATATGGACAGCAGCATCAGCATAAACCAAAAGGTGGTCAGGGTTGCTTATTTCGTTAATTGATTCATATTCTACAAAGCTGTAATAGGATTTCAGCCAGATGCCTTTTTTCCCGTAAACCAGAGCAGAAAGAAGCAATAACTGTCTATGTTTCCCGAATTTCTTTTCGGCAATTTGAATTGTTTCATAAGCCCGGTCGTAGTTTTGCAGACGCATATATTGCTCAACCAGTAGGAAATAGATAAATGGATTGTCGTCCATCACATAAAGTATTTTGTGAATTGTATCAATGCTATCCTGATAAGAGCCCAAAAAAGCGTAAGCAAGAGCTATATTATAAAGAATTTCCGGAGGCGGATCAGAAATCCGTTTATAGTAAGTATTGGCGATTCTATATTCTCCTAAGGAAAAATAGCAGGAACCAATTAAAAACAGCAATTGCGGATTATCGGGAAGTAAGGAAATTGCTTTATGATAATAACTGAGTGCTTTTTCATAGAGCTGGTGCTCCAGATAGATATCTCCCAAATTTACCAGCAGAGGAAGATTATCGGGTTCTTCTTTTAATGCCTCCTGAAGCAAATAAACAGCTTGCAGCCAATTTGTTTTAGAAATGGCATTAGCTCTTTGAATAAGGTTATTTATATCTGTTAAGTTCATAATTTACTTTAATGTCTTCATTAGTTCTTGAACGGCACGAATAAGTTGTGGGTCTCGTTCTGCAATAATATCTTCCGGGGTAAGCTCCACTACTATGTCAGGTTGAACTCCATTTCCTTCCATATTCGTACCATCCAGTTTATACCAGCCGGTTCCCGGCATCCGCATAGAAGAACCATCCTGTAAATAATAATGCCAGGTTCCGATAACTGCTCCGCTGGAAGGTGTGCCAACTACTTTACCTAATTTTAATTCCTGATAAACGGCAGGAAAGATTTCCCCGTCGCTGAAGGATTTTTCGTTTACTAATACAATACTTGGTTTGTCCCAAATATTATAAGGTTCGGAATGTAAATAGCGGCTGAATCTACGGCTGGTAGAGTAAGCATATTTCGTTTTCTGGAACAAGGTGATTAATTGGTCATGAATATGTCCACCGGTGTTACCACGCACATCAATAACCAAAGCTTCCTTATTGTAATTATCCACTATTAAATCGCGGTAAAACTTTTGCCATTCCTCATCACCCATTGCCGGAATATGGATATAACCAAGTTTTCCTTGGGAAAGTTCTTCTACTTGTTTTTTCTTCTGGGCAACCTGATAATCATAGCGTAAATCCGTCATTTGAGTAAAGCTTAGTCCTGTAATTACTGCTTCTGTAATAATTCCATCTTGATTTACCGTCAGCTTTATTTTTTTCCCTGTTTTTCCTGCCAAAAGGGAATCCAGAGCAGTATATTTGGTAATTTTAACTCCATCAATAGAAGTTAAAAGGCAACCTTCCGGGAAGTGATAAAAACTGCTTAAGCGGGAATTAGGATAAATTTTGCTAAGGCGAATACCTTCTTCTAAAACTGTAGAATAATCTAATTCTGCACCTAACCAGGCAGCAGGAGAGGTAAAAGGATTATATTCATCACGGGGATAAAAACCTGTATGCGAAGCATTTATATCGCCAATCATCTCTTCAATAATTAAAGCTACATCATAGATATTTCTTGTTTTATCTACATAAGGACGGTAAAGTTCATAGATTTCCTTCCACGAAACATTGTGCATATCAGGGTCATAGAAGTTATTACCAAAAGCGTTCCATGCTTCCTCAAAGACCCTTTTGTTCAACAATGCTTTATCATACTGGTAATCGTATTTAATTTTTATCTCTTTGCGAGCGGAAGTATCAATGTTATATGACCTCAATCCATTATCCACAGTGTAATAAACAGTATCCTTAACCTTGGTATAGTAATCGGCATTTTCACCCAGATTAAACACTTCCTTTATGTTCTTTCCGTAAATATTGGCTTTTTTCAGATAGCAATTTTTATCCTGCTGAATGGTATCTTCAATATAGTAAAAAGTGCTGTCGCTAATTGTATCCAGAACGAAATTATAATTATCTTTTGCAACTATAATCGGATAAAAGCGTTTTTCAAGTCCTTCCCAAACAATCTCCATCGGCTTGGGCTCTTTCTCTTCTATAACTGTTGTTGCAGGAATAACAGAGTAATCTTCATTCTCTTGTTCTTCATAAGTGCTATCCGGTTTACTTCTTTCCGCGTGTAAAATTTCGTCCCAAGGGTCTTTATCCAGTTCAAATTCGTCTCTGGGAACCAAATCCAGACGGTAAATACTACTTTCGTAAGTTAGTAAAATGGATTTATTATCAGGAGTCCAAATCAGATTTTGCCACCAGCGATTATCGTTTAAAAGAAGTTTGCTGTTACCTGTTTGCACATCATATAGATACAACTCTTTTGCATAGTTATCTTCTCGCAATGCTCCATACACGGCATAGCTGCCATCCTCGTTAAAAGCAAAATTGGTTACTACAGCCCAAGGTGTTTTTACGGGACGAATATTCACAAAGCCCGAATCAGCAATGGCAACTTTCTGGTGACAGAAATAATCGTCGTATTTGATAAACCAGCGTCCATGCTTATCTTTATATAAATCCGTAACATTTAAACTATCAGCTCCAAACCATTCCACAGGGGAGAGGGTGATAATGGAATCGGCTGTTGCCAGAAAGAGTTTAACCACACCGCTATTAAATTTGTTAATTATCATTCGGCGTTCATCCAGAAATTGCATTGAGAACACAGAACCGTGATCAAAACTGATTTGTTTGGTTTCACCTCCTTTCAAGGGAGAAAAAAAACTGTCATAGTTATGAGTAAAACCAAGCAGTAGTTCGTCATCTGAAATAGCGTAATTATCCAAAGCGGAATTTCCGTAGCTGCGAACTATATTATCCTGCCATTCATCTTCCGCAAGGTCTATAAATAGAGGGCTGATTTTCGTGCCTGTTTTGAGGGTAGGGTCGTATTTATAGATAGCATCAAAATATTCAAAAACCAGGCGGTCATTAGCTCTTGCCAGGTTAATATCGCGAGCGCTGAAGGGTGTTAAATCAGTAATTTTTTCCGGTTTACGAAAAGATAGTTTATTAACTTTATTAACCTGTAAGCTCTTACCATCGGATGCACAATAATATAGAGCACCTGTTTGAGAAAAACGGGGATACATTTCAGAAAGTTCAGAATTAGTTAGTTTAGTATATTTTTTTGTAGCAATATCAATTTGCCAAAGCTCACCGTTGGCACTGCCGCGATAAGCTTCTCTTCTGGAATAGCCCTCTTTTTGGAAAACGATTTGTTTATTATCAGGACTCAAAGTGGCATAACGAGAAGCAATTTCAGCAATTAATAGTGGACTTGAACCATCAAGGGGAACTTTGTAAAAAGATAAACCCCAGCGGGGAGTGTATTTAGTGCATAAAAGATGACGGGAATCACTAAACCATTCCGAAATGCCTAAGGAATTGTAACTTACGGCTGTAGCTTCTCCACCCTGGATCGGCATTGTGTAAACCAAATTCTGTCCGGAACGGTCTGATGAAAAAGCAAGTAATTTACCATCGGGACTAAATTGGGGATTCCATTCATAAGCTGAAGTATTAGTTATTCTGCGAGGAATTCCTCCCTCAAAAGGAACAAGCCAAAGGTCATTACAATATACATAGCACACTAATTCTCCGTCAGGTGAGATAGCTGGGTCACGAGCAAAATATGCTTCCTTTGCAAATACCGGATAAGCACAAATAAGCAAGCACAAGAGCACTAATACTTTTTTTAGGATGGTGATAAACATATATTTTTAGTCCTTTTCCTCAATTTCCAACCCTTTTTGGGGTTTACTTACCTCGTAGCTGTGTTTTAATATCCTAAACAAAATGGGCGGTCGGCATACATCCTGAACTTTAATTTTCTTAGTTATCTGTTTTTCTGTTTTAAGAATCCTATTCAGGTTCTCATCTAAAGCAGTTTCATATTTTTGGATGCGGTTTTCCAGGGATGCAATAGCTGTAGCGTTTATTTCTCTTTCCTCTTTCAAGTGCACAAGTTCCCGGGTTAAAAGCAACAGCAAATTGCGGTAAAAGGGGCAAAGAGCAATTTCTATCTCTGTTTTTGTCCGGTCATAAGTTCCGGCTTGAAAAACAGTAATGGAATTTCCTGCCTGAGTTAAGCCACCGCAGATTTCGCTGCTACCTTCATCACCTACAATATCTCCGTCGCAAACGACGGTGGAGTTCTCTATTTTATCAGTAAAATGGATGTTATTCTGGCAGAGAACACTGGAAACGCTAATACTTTGGCATTCCAGATTACCGCCAATAATAATTCCTTTTTTAGTGCAGGAAATAATTTCTCCTTTCACCGTCAAATCCTTTTTGCAAATTACATTGCAGGAATGAAGGTCTCCCTGTACACAGAGGTCTGCCTCGCATTCTATATCGGCAAAAGCAACGGTTCCGTCAAGTAATAAATCTACCGGGCACTGGATTTTTGCTTCTGCCGGAATATCTTTACTGTTTAGCATAATATTATTTAGCAGACAAATACGCCCTTGTTCATCCAGATAGGGAAAACCGTCTTTTAAAGCAATAAAATGTCTGTTCTGGTTATCATAAGTGATGTTTTCTCCTGCTAACGCTTTTGCTTGTTCAATATCTACCGAACCGAAATCTATCAGCTCGCCAAAAATATCGTAAATACTACCACCCTGGTCAAAAATATTGCAGGAATACTCTGCTACTACATCTCCGGTGCGAAAAGAGGTTAATTTATCCAAGGTCTCTACATCAATTGCAGTATCGGTAGTTAACGGTATATCGGGATTGAATTTATAGTGCAACATAATGTTGCATTCATTTTTATTGCACATTGCTACAGGAAAAGGGACATCATATTCTTTTTCCAATGACTGCAAACGCAGATATTCCACGGCTTCGTCAAAACCGTTTTTAATGCCTGCTTCCTTAATGAGAGCAAGGATATCGTTCTCATCTATCAATTTACCTGTCTTTTTAATTGTTAACCATGCGGAAAGTGGTTCCGTGCGGATTTCTAAAATCAGATTTTCGTCTTTATTGGTAAATGTTTTAGCCATAGAGGATACCTGCGATGTTAATTTGTCGGTTACGGGTTTTTTCTCTGCGATAAGAATGATAATTGGAGCTCTCAAAAGTGCAATCGTTAATATTTTCTATGTTGATTTCGGGAATTCCTGCCTTAAGTAATTGGGCATTAAGAGCATACCTGATATTTATGAAGCGGTTTTTGGTCAAATCGGGTTCCAGTCCTGCTGCCTTCAGTCCTTTATTGAATTCTTCATATAATTCCCGGCTAACTTCATAGTGTTTATGGCAGATTCCTGCTCCAACAATAGCTGTTAAATCCATTGGTTGGCAATAGAAATGTTTCTTCATCAATTTCACTGCTTCTCCGATAATATTTTTCCGGGTTCCTTCTCTACCGCAATGAAGAGCTGCTATCACATTTCTGCGGCTATCCAGTAAAAAAACAGGATAGCAATCGGCAGTTCGGATTAGTAAATACTGATAGGGAATATTGGTGATTAAGCCATCTGCTACAGGAATTTGCGGTTTATTACCGATGCCTGCTCCGCAATCAATTTCACGGCAAATATGGATTTCTTTGGAATGGGTCTGTTCAGCAATAACCAAACGCGAGATAGGGATTTTTTGTCCTTCAACAGTAAAATCCCTTTGGTAGTGCATTAAGGTACGATAGTCCGGTTCTCTTTTCCCCTGATAGTAAAATATTCTCATTGGTCAGATGCCTCCGGGTTTAAGGTTCTTTGCCTGTAAACATCGGTATTATCACTAATAACCAGCATTCTTAAAACACCTCTTAAGAAACCGGGAACTATCTTCAAACCGTAAAGCGACCATAGTAAAAATATTGAACCGCAAGTAATTAAAGTATAGCGCGCACCAATTCTGCTGGATAAATATCCCATCAATATACTTCCAATGGGAGCCATACTGGCAGAAGCCATTGTGTAAAGAGAAATAACCCTTCCCCTCATTTCCAGAGAAGTAATGCTTTGAATGAGAGTATTTGTGGTAGCCATAGTCATCATTCCAGATAAACCCAAAAATACCATAAAGAACATACTTAGCGGAATTGATCCAGAAAGGGCAAATAAAATGGAAGCAATACTAAAGCATAAACACAAATAAACCAAACGCGTTGGCATTCCTCTGATGCTCTTGCGCGATGCTAAAAAAAATGAACCGCATAAAGCACCAATTCCCATTGCGGACATCAATAAACCTTGAGTGGCAGAATTGCCTTGCAGGATATCCTTTGCAAAAATAGGCATTAAGGTAGAAAAAGACATTCCAAACACAGTGTAAATAGCCAGGTTACTTAGCAAAAACCGGATTGGCATATTTTCCCAGGAATATTTCCAGCCCGAAAATATTTTCTTCAGAGTCGGCTCTTTTTGAGGTAGAAAGGGAGGATAGCTTATCTTGATAAAAAATAAAGAGATAATTACCGGGATATAAGAAATTGCATTGATGGCAAAACAGACCCCTTCGCTAAACATCATAATTAAGAATCCACCGATTGCGGGTCCTATTAAACGAGCTCCATTAAACATCGCGGAATTGGTGGCTATAGCATTAGGTAAAAGAGCTCGGGAAGAAACAAGATCCATCACGAAATTTTGTCTGATAGGAGCATCCACGGCATCAATTATGCCCTGAATGAACGATAATATAAGGATGGGATATTGAACCTGCTTATTAATTACTCCGGTTAATACTAATATAGCTAAAACACCCGTTTGCACACAAAAGGCAATCTGGGTAAGAATCATAATGTGATGACGGTTTAAGCGGTCTGCCCAAGCTCCGGCAAAAGGGCTTACAAAAACAGAAGGAATCATAGAAAGGAAGCTTACCAAACCGAGTAAAAAAGCAGAACCGGTTAAGCGATAAACAAACCAGCCCATAGTGGTTCGCTGTATCCATGTTCCAATTAAAGAGATACCCTGCCCCATAAAAAAAAGGCGGTAATTTTTGATTGTTAAAGAGACGAAGATTTCTTTTAATTTCTTAATTACCATTACTATAGAATGAAACGGGATAGGTCTTCACTTTCAATTATTGGATTTAGGCGTTCGGTAACCATTTTTTTGGTAATTTTAATGCTTTTAAGTGCTTCGGAAGGCATTTCAAAGAGATAATCATCCAATAAAGCGTTCATTACCGTATGCAATCTTCGGGCTCCGATATCTTCCATTTTTTCATTAGCTAAAGCAGAAAAACGAGCTATTTCCCGAACTGCTCCCGGCAAAAAAATCAGCTCTACTCCTTCACTGCGGAAAATTGCCTGATATTGTTTGGTTAACGAATTCTCCGGTTCAATGAGAATGCGTTCAAAATCATCTTGGGTTAAACTATTCAACTCCACCCGGATAGGAAATCTGCCTTGCAGTTCCGGAATAAGATCGGAAGGTTTTGCAGTATTAAAAGCACCGGCAGCAATGAACAAAATGTGCGAAGTATCAATCATTCCGTGTTTAGTTGGAACTTGGCTGCCCTCAACAATAGGCAGCAGGTCTCTTTGCACCCCGCTACGGGAAACATCAATACCGCTTTGTTTATCCGCATTGGCTATTTTATCTATTTCATCAATAAAGATAATTCCGTTTTCTTCCACTGACTTTTTAGCCGTCTCAATCAGCTTATCCTTGCTTATCAAACGGTTAATTTCACTTTCCATAAATCTTTTCCAGGCAGTATGCACGGTAGTTTTAATTTTATGCGGTGCGCCTTTACCCTGAAAGATATTATTAATCATTTCCGTAATATCAAAATCCAGTAATTCCAAACCCGGTCCCGGAAAAATCTCTAAATTGGGAGGATTATCCGCTTCGGGTTCAACCTCAATTTCTTTATCATCTAAACTACCGGAGAGAAGCTTTTTGCGCATTTTTTCCCGACTGCGCAAATAGCGTTCATATTCAGCAGTTCCTGGATTGGTATTTTGTTTCATCTTTTTACTGCGGGGAATTAGAATGTCCAAAATCATATCCGTTGCATTATTTTCAGCTTCGTGACGCACTTCCTTAATCATTCTTTCGCGCACCTGGCTAACGGAGTAATTCATTAATTCGCGAACCATTGATTCTACATCACGCCCCACATAGCCAACTTCAGTGAATTTGGATGCTTCCACTTTAATAAAAGGAGCATCAGTTAAACGGGAGAGTCGTCTGGCTATTTCTGTTTTTCCTACTCCCGTAGGTCCTATCAGGATAATATTATTAGGCATAATTTCGCCCTTGATGTCACCTGAGATTTGCTGTCGTCGCCAACGGTTTCGTAAAGCAATAGCTACACAGTGTTTTGCCTGATCTTGACCGATAATATATTTATCCAGTTGTTCCACAATGCGTTTGGGTGTTAAATATTCACTTATTAACAAGTTATACTTCCTCTACAATATAATTTTCATTGGTATAGATACAAATTCCGGAAGCAATTTGCAATGCTTCAACGGCAATTTCACTTGCTCCCATTTTTGTTTTATGAGCCAAAGCTCTTGCCGCTGCCAAAGCATAGTTGCCACCACTACCGATAGCTACAATGTTATCGTCCGGTTCTAAAACATCGCCAATTCCGTTAATAAGCAGCAGGGAATCTTTATCTCCCGCTATCAGCATAGCTTCCAGGCGTCTTAAAATTCTATCCTGACGCCAGTCCTTAGCTAAATCTATTGCTGCTTTGCGCAGGTTGCCTTTATGGGTTTTCAGTTTTTCTTCAAATCTATCCAGCAAGCTGAAAGCATCAGCTGTGGCGCCGGCAAAACCTACAATCACTTTCCCGTCAAATATTCTGCGGATTTTTTGGGCTTTGCTTTTTACGATTGCTTCGCCCATTGTAACCTGTCCATCTCCGCAAATAGCTGTTTTACCATTGCGGTGAATGCCTATAATAGTAGTTCCGTGCATTTCCATTTATGTTGTTTCCTCCGGTTTATTATCCTGATTTTCTACATTCTCGTCCGGTTTATTATCCTGGTTTTCTACATTCTCGTCCGGTTTGGAGCCCATTTTTTCGCTATGCTCAAAGCGCAGTTCCAACGCCTTTTTATATTTTTCCTGCACCAGCTCGCGTTCCTCTTCAATGCAATTTTCCAATATTAAACTAAATATTTCATCTGTGCCCAGGGTTTCCTTTTCCTGTAATTCCTTTGCCATAATTTCCATCAGGTTCCGGTGTCCTGTTAAGATGGAAATTGCTTGTGCGTAAGCGTTACTGATAATATCGCGAATCTCTCTATCTACTAATTGAGAGGTCTCGTCACTGAAGACATCACGAGATACCAGTTCTTTACCCAGAAAAATTTCTCCCTGTTCTTTGCCGATGGTCATAGGACCTATTTTATCACTCATTCCCCAGGAGCAGACCATTTTTTTCGTAATATCGGTGCAGCGTTCCAAATCATTTCCCGCGCCGGTAGTAAATTCATTGAAGACAACCTCTTCCGCAGCTCTCCCTCCTAAAAGCGTAATCAGCATTTGCAGTAAATAGCTCTTGGAGTAATTGCTTTTATCCGTCATCAAATAATGCGTTGCGCCACCGGTAAATCCTCTGGGAATAATAGAAACCTTATGCACGGGTTCCACCTTTTCCAGAAAAACGGAAGTGAGCACATGGCCGATTTCGTGATAGGCAGTAAGCTGTTTATCTTCTTCAGGAATAACTCTGCTTTTCTTTTCCTTACCCAGAATTAGCTTATCCTTTGCTTCTTCAAAATCATCCATTTGGATTTGGCTTTTGTTTTTACTGGCTGCTATCAGGGCAGCTTCATTCACCAAATTTGCCAAATCGGCACCGCTAAAACCTGGTGTTCCCCTGGCAATTAATTCCAGGTGCACATCGTTTGCCAAAGGCACTTTATCACTATGCACTTTCAAAATTTCCGTTCGGCCTTTAATATCAGGCAAATCAACTGTTACTCTGCGGTCAAATCTTCCCGGTCGCAATAATGCCGGGTCCAGAATATCGGGACGGTTAGTTGCGGCTATAATAATAACAGCTTCATTGGGTTCAAAACCATCCATTTCCACCAAAAGCTGATTCAGAGTTTGTTCGCGCTCATCGTGTCCGCCTCCTAAACCACTGCCCCGATGTCTGCCAACAGCGTCAATTTCATCAATAAAAGTGATACAAGGGGCATTTTTTTTGGCTTGGTCAAAAAGGTCTCGCACTCTGGCTGCTCCTACACCTACAAACATTTCTACAAAGTCCGAACCGCTGATGGAAAAGAAAGGAACTCCCGCTTCGCCGGAAACCGCTTTAGCAAGCAAGGTTTTACCAGTTCCCGGTTGCCCTACCAGTAAAACACCGCGAGGTATTCTTCCGCCTAAGCGTTGAAACTTTTTCGGGTCTTTTAAAAATTCTACAATTTCCTGCAGCTCTTCTTTGGCTTCATCCACCCCGGCTACATCTTTAAAAGTAATTCCCGTTTTACTGGCTTCATATAAACGGGCTTTACTTTTACCGAAACTAAATGCCTTAGCGTTTTGAGCATTCATTCCGCGCATGAAAAATACCCAGAAAATAATCAGCAGTAAAAAAGGCAGCAGATAAGAAATAATTCCTGCCCAACGGGATGGTTTAGTAGCACTAACTTTAATTCCCAATGCCACCAGGGAGTCAACCAATTGCGGATTTTCAAAAGGAAGGGTAGTAGAGAATTTCTTATTGGCAACATCGGTGTAGAAAATATCCTTTTCAGCAAACTGCACCTGAGTAATCTGCCCATTAGCTACCCGCGCCATAAAATTGCTGTAACTTTCTTTAGTTACAGTGTTTCCACTGGAACTAAAGCTGTGAAATATAATCACAATCAGCAAAATCAGCATAATTATTAGAGGCAGAGAGAAAGGAGATTTTTTAACCGGGGCATTTTTCGGATTTTGGGGAGTTTGTAAATCCGATTTGGGTTTATCTTTATTATTGCTGTTCTTTCTTTTCAGCACAATCATTCTGATGATACTGATCAGCGTTATCAGGATCAATGCCAGGATAAACCAATTCATCAGGGTTGAAAATTGGGTAAAAGCATTTTCCGCTCCGGGAAGGGTTTCCTTTTGGGCATTAAGAGAATCAATGCTGATAGCGTTTAAAGTGCTGAACGCTATCAGGCACAAGGTAATAATTATATTTTTCGTCATCTATAAAGCTCTTCTTTCAATATTCCTATAAAGGGCAGGTTACGATATTTTTCTGCATAATCCAATCCATAGCCCACCACAAATTCGTTTTTAATAGAAAATCCGATATAGTCAAAAGTAACATCTGTCTTATGTGCGTCGGGCTTATCCAAAAGAACGCAGGTCTTCAAACTTGCCGGTTTGTGCTGGCAAAGATAGTCCTTAATATATGCCAGCGAAAGACCTGTATCCACAATATCTTCTATTACTATCACATCTCTGCCCGAAATGTCAATATCTATATCCTTACGAATTTTTACAACTCCACTACTGCTGGTATTGCTACCGTAACTGGAAATTGCCAAAAAATCCACTTCTATCGGGATAGTGATACTGCGTGCCAAATCAGCCAAAAATATGAAACCGCCTTTAAGAATACCTATCAATACAGGTATGCTGCCTCTATAGCCATTGGAAATTTCCAGCCCTAATTCATGAATACGGGTTTGAATTTTGTATTCATCAAAAAGGACGGCAGAAATATCACAATTCATCTTATTCATTGTTTCCTCTTATCTTTTTATGGATTGCTTTGCGGGACTTGGATGAAATCGTATGGGCGGTTATTTGTAAATAGCGGGTAGTGCTTTCATCATAGCGAACCCGGTTATCCAAACGCAATCCTGCAATCCAAAATAACTTTTCCCCATCATCAAAAACGGGTATTGAATCCCTCTCATATTTAGGGACTTTTTCGTCAATAAAAAACTCTTTCAGGCGTTTGAATTGAGTCATTCCGAAAGGTATAAATTTATCTCCCGGTTTACGAAAACGAATATAAAAGGGACTTTTCACTTTATCGGCATCTATGATAACTTGTTCTTCTTCTCCAACCATTTTTTGCTCCTTGGGCAAAATTCGCAAGTATTTGAAAGTGAAACGGTAATTTCCATAAACTGCCAAAGTGCGGTCAGCATCAATCAGCAGCGGTTCTATATCCTGCGGTTCTTTTTCAGATTCTATTTGCACAATCAGTTCTTCATATTGTTTAATAACAGTTATTTTGTGCGGTAAGCAAAGAGTTTTACTGCCGTGAGCGTTTAAAACATTCTCAATTGCTTGATAATGAACAGCAAAAAAATCACTGTCACAAGCACAAACCTGTTGGAAAACATCGCGTAATAGATAGTATCTTTCAATTTTGTTAAGCTTTACCAGGGAGTTTTTATCCAGAACTATCTTACCTGGCTGCTGGTCTAAACACAAGCGTTTGAAATGAGTTTTATTCTTTTGTTTGAATATACTTTCTGCCTGGGCAAAATAATCAGCTAATTGGGATAGATGTTTTTTCAACTCGGGGTTAAATTCTTTCTCCAAAAGGGGAATAAGTTCATTGCGTAAAAAATTGCGGCGGAATTTATTATTCCGATTGCTGGAATCTGTCCTCCAGGTAATTCCTGCTTTATTTAAAATATCTTCCAAATCTTTACGGCTGAAGCATAACAAAGGATGCACAATTTTACCGGAAACAGGTTTGATGCCTGCCATTCCGCTTATTCCTGAGCCCCTTAAAAGATTCAAAATAACTGTTTCTGCCTGGTCTTCTCTTTGATGGGCAAGCAGAATTTTATCCATTTTATAACTCTCCAGCACTTTGTTAAAGGACTCCATCCGCTTTTTACGCGCCTGATTTTCCAGATTGCCTTTCTCGGGAATATTGATTCTGTGGATAATGATGGGGATGTTTAGCTTTATACAGAGTTCTTTTACCGATTGTTCATCTTTATCGCTTTCTGCACCCCGAATCTGATGATTGATATGCACAGCCAGTAAAGTTAAATTTAAAGAGACCCTTAATCTGGAGAACAGATATAGCATAGCATTGGAATCTGCACCACCGGAACAACCAAGCAAAAGTTTTTCACCATTTTGGATTAGCTTATTTTCAGTGATGTTCTTTTCCAGCCGTTTTAACGCTTCCGCAATTTCCATCTATTATTTTTCTCCCTTTTAACAATCATTTTTGAACTTGCTTTCAATGTCAACTGCTTTTTTTTAAAAGAGAAAAGAGAAGAATGAAAAAGTGGAAAGCCCCAAAAAAAGGTTGAGAGGGTTGATAAACGGAGGGTTGACCTCCTGGTCAACCCACCTCCTACGATTTTTTTCCGGAAGGTTGACCTCCTGGTCAACCCTCCTCTTACGATTTGTTTTCGTACCAATAAAATTGCGGTAACGAAACACCAGTGTTACCACTAAACGACAAGATGTCGTTTTTCCGGAAGGAAACCAATGATAGCTTGGTTTCCGGAGGGTTGACTTCCTGGCCAACCCACCTACAAAAACGACGAGGACATCTTTTTTCCGGAAAAAAAAGCCCCAAAGGGCGACACGAAAATAGCGATGGCGGCGTAAGCCCCTCGTAAACATCACGATGCAAGCAGTGGAAGGTTTTGACTTACAATTTTCACCTGCCTTCAATGTAACCACACCCCACTATCTTTTTTCACATACAACCATATTGCAACCGGTTTCCAAACCGAAAAATTGTGAGTTAAAACAAGAATTCTGCGCACAGGCAACCGCATTACACCAACCCCTCAAATTCCACAATTGTGAAAAAATGTCCTTTTTCACATTTTCAGAGTTGGGTAGGTATTGTTCAGAAATTGTTGTTCCGGGGTTGAATTTTTGTTTTAACTCTAAACCGAGCTTCAGCTTTGACAGTATCGGACAAAAGATAAATATTCTGTTACCTCGGCATTTCGTTACAACCACAGAAGGATCGGTTTAGAGTCAAAACGCTCACAGCTTTGACAGTATCGGACAAAAGATAAATATTCTGTTACTTCTTCATATAGTTGCAACCACAGAAGAATCGGTTTAGAGTCAAAACAAACAAGTACCTGTTTTTTTGCGTTTTGCTGCGAGTGAGATTCCCGTATCATTCCCATATCGGGATACCGGAATGATACGGGAATCATATCGGAGTGTTATTGCTAAAATTCCGGGATTTGCTTGAGAACGAAAAATAGTCAATTTGCTAATGGCTTGCCTTTTGTTTGACCTCCCAATTTTTCAGATTTCAGACCAGCTAAAAAAAGGTTGCAAGTGCGAAAAGATAGTAAGGTGTGGCTTCCTTAAAGGCAGGTGAAAATTGTAAGTGAAAACCTCCTAAAGTCATATCCTATTCTTTTATCTGCCAAATCGGGATGAAATTAGCAGAAACAATCTGTCTGATAGCAGATATTTCTTGTCAGTTCAGGGCAGTTAGAAATAATGGTATTATGATAAAAGTTGGTTATATAAGGATTACCAGGTGTCTAAGCACAAGATACAAAACAGGATAGAATATATTGCTTTCAGGATAGCTCTTGCTTTGCTGAAACTTTTACCTGCTGAAGTGGCAAAAGTTGTTCTGAAAGGTCTATTCTTTTTGGGCGGTTATGGACTTGGAATTCGTAAGAATGTTGCCGTAAAACAGCTAAACAAGGTCTATCCGGAAAAAAGCCGGCAGGAAAAGGCAAAAATTATTAGGAAGTTATATCGTAATATGGCATTATCCGTTTATGAAAGTTATTTGCAGGATGATGATAAGCTTTACAGAAATATTCGTATTGAAGGCAGAGAGCATATAGAGGATGCATTATCTTTGCAAAGAGGGGTAATTCTCGCCACTGCCCATTATGGTAACTGGGAAGCAGCAAGAGTTTTACCTAAAGCGGGAATTCCTTTCAGCGGAATAGCAAAACCTCAGCGCAATAATCTGTTTGATAATTATACCAATGCTATTCGCGAGCGTTGCGGAATGCGGATTATTAATATGAAAAGAGGATTGCGGGATGTGGTTCACGAATTAAGAGAAAATAGATTAGTAGCTATTCTTATTGACCAAAATGCCGGTAATTCAGGATTGGTGATTGATTTTTTAGGTTTTCCGGCTTCGCACTGGAAAGGGGTTGCCAAGCTTTCTTTGCGTTATAAGGTTCCTATTGTTCCCAGTTTTGCTCGCAGAGCGGAAGATGATAAAATTCAGTTTGAATTTTTTCCCCCTATTTTACACGAAGAATTGGAAGATAGGGAAGAGAACTATAAAATAGTTTTGACAGAAATGGATAAAATTCTGGAAGAACAAATCCATAAGCATCCGGAACAGTGGTTTTGGGTTCACTTAAGGTGGAAACATTCCTATGATATGCTTGCCTGAAAAATATGTTATTGCAGGCACTATCACTCCGGATGGAAAATGGAAACCAGTCAGATAATGGAGCTGTAAAATGTTTATAGACCATCGTTATGAGGTTTTGGAAAGGTTAGGTGCGGGGGTTTGGGCTAATGTTTACAAGGTGCATGATATCCGCACCGATAAAATATACACGCTGAAACTGTTTCAATATATCTCTTCGGAGGAGTTATATTCCCGTTTCAGCGCTGAAGAAATGCATCGTATAACTAAGCTGGAACATCCAAATTTGAGTAGAGTTGTAGATTTTGGTCATATAGGAGACCACATCTATTTTACCAGCGAATACTTTGACGGCAAACCTCTTTCACACTTTAAATTCAGTAAAAACCGAATAAATCTGATTTACGATATTGCTATCCAGATTTCCTATGCCTTAAATGCTTTGCATACTCAGAATATTATTCATAAAGACCTGAAATTGGAGAATGTTCTTTTCAAAATGGAAGGAAATTCCATCGTCGTTAAGCTAATTGATTATGGTTTTTCCAAAGTTGATACCCCCAAGGATTCGCAAGCGGTCTCCGGTTCGTTACCCTATCTGGCTCCGGAAGTATATTTGGGAAGACCACCCAGTAAAGCCAGTGATTATTATTCTTTGGGGGTTATTTTATACAAACTGACAACCGGCAGTTTCCCTTTCAGCATAGACCAGATAACTTCTCTTATTACAGGTGGTAACCAATATTTTATTCCTAATTTCCCCAGTGAGTTGAATAAGGATATTCCACTTCCGCTGGAGAAATTCATTTTGCGCCTGCTTGACCAAAATCCTGATAATCGTTTTACCGGCAGTGAGGAAATTGTTAATTATATCAATCGCATTCAACCGGTTCAATATTCTTTTTCGGTTTCCTGGTCTATGATCAACACTTTGCATTTTAATAGTTATCTGGTGCGGGATAAATATTCACATCAGCTTTTAGATTATATTCCTGCTATAGAAAACGGTAACGGGAAAATAATTTCCATTTTAGGTGGAGACGGATTGGGTAAGGACAGCATTATGTCCCTCTTTCGTTATCATCTGCTAAGTGGAAAATACTTTATTTTTGATTACTCCTGTTCTAAGACAGACCATGAAGCTTTTTTTGCGCTTATTAAAGAATTCGTGCGTTCTCTAAGTAAAGATGAATTTCAGGAATATGCAGGACTGCAGATGATTTCAGAAAAATTTCGCCGCTATCTTTTTGAATCGGAAGAGGAGGCGAAAACAATCAGCCAGACAAGCAGTGAATTGAAACTGGATTTTGAATCCGTAAAGACACTGCTGATTGATCTTTCCAGCAATAAGCCAATAATTTTCCTTATCCGCAATTTTCAGTATGTGCACCATAATACAATTGATTTTATCAATTATATGTCTTCATACATCGTTAAACACCGCATAATGATTGTTATCAGCTGCAACGATTATAATAAAATAAATCAGATTGAGCACACTGTTTTGCTGAATATTCCGAATTTGAACCTGGAAGAAAGCAGAAATTATATCCATCGTTTATTAATGCAATTTACTTCACGGGAAGATGCTAATACGGTGCCCGATACTTTGATTGAGGAAATATACAAACGCTCTGCAGGAAATCCTGAGTTCATAGTGGAAATATTGGTGGATTTAATTCAGCGGAAAAAACTCTATTACGATAAGCAATTGCATTATCCACAAGACCTTAGTGACTATCAGTTACCCACTCGCCTGTTACATTCAATATATTCGCGCTTAAGTCATTTAAAAGATGATAACTATCTGCGTCTGCAAAAATTAAGTGTAGTTCAAACACCTTTAACGAGGGAATTGATGCTCTATATTCTAAAAATAAAAGATGCTGAATTGTATTCCCTGTTGAATGACGGTAATTATAACGAAATTTTAAGAAAACAAGGTAAACTTTTTTACTTCACTTTCAGGGAAGCCAAAGAGCGTCTTTATAACGAATGTAACGAGCGAATGCATATTTTAGTATCCAGAAGAGTTTTGAAGTTTTATGCTTCGGAAAGTATTCTGGATTTTGATACCTGTCACGGTTTAATTGTCAATTCCTTTTTGGCAAATGATTATGCCTGTGCTCGCCAGTATTATTTGAAATATTATGCGATGCTGAATGAGGAGAATGAACAGGAAAAGGCATTTGAAACTATCCTCAATGTTCTGAATTTGGATTTTAATCATGTGGTGCAAGTATCCCTAAAGGATTTAATTGAAGATATTGGTAAATTTCAGGAAAAGATGGAAATTACCGGTTTCTTTGAGCGTGCCGGATTTATTGTGCAAAGGATAGCTGCTCAAGCCGATTTCTTTGAAAAATACTACATTTTAGGGACAGTTAATTTTCTGGCTGAAAACCTGAATAAAGCCCTGAAGAATTTCCAGAAAGCGGAAAAAAACGCTGTTACGGGAAGGCAGCATCTTCTTGCCTGGTTGGCTTATGCTCAGGTTTACACCAAGCTGAATCCTGAAAAGATGAAATTCTATGTAGATAAAGCGTTGCAGCAAAAATTGCCGTTAGAGCTCCAAATTGCGTTTATAGATAGATTAGCGGTTTACTATTCTCTGCAGAAAGATTTGGATATGGCAATTAAGACCATAGAGGATTTTCTGGAAAAATTACCTCCAGAACACGATACTAATGTAATGATTCGTTTGGCAGCTATGCATAACGATTTAGGTGTTTTTTACAGTGAACAGAAAAAGATTGAAGAAGCGGATGAACATCTTTTTAATGCTTTGAACATCTGGAAAAGATATAATATCAAACGCTATCTGGGTTTAATTTACAACAATCTTTCCGATTTGTATCTGAAACAGGGTTTAACTGTTATCTCAGAACATTATTCCGAGCTTGCCTATCAATATTCTGATACCCTCAATTTAACAATGTCTAAAGCATTGGCATTATTAAATCAGGGAGAAGCAAAAATAAAAATGGGTGATTTTCTAACGGCGGAACAGAAACTTCTGGAATGCCAGGAATTGGTTCTATCCAAAGGTAGCGATGCCTATCTGCAAGCGGTGAAACGCAATCTTGCCTTAGCTAAAAGCAAGATTGAGGGTTTTGGCCATTACTACAGTTTTATTTTGGAGAATGAACCTGAATTGATGGCTGGACATATTAAAGAAATGAATCCCCTGGTAAAGACCTATTTTTACTATCTGCACGAAACAGGAAATGCTAAAAAGCTGCAAAAACTACTCACCCGGAATGTGCATCTCAATTATAAACATATTCACGAAGAGGAATTTTATCATAACGCTTTGGCTTTAACTGCTATGACAGAAAAGAATTTTGAGCGTGCCTTGAACGAACTGAAGATTGCTTTAAGACACGCCGGAGAAATCAACAATAATTATGCCATAGCCGTTTTCTATGTTTTGCAAATTCGCTGTTACTACGGTTTGAAAGATATTGAACGCGCTCGGGAGCTGATGGAAATTGCTTTGCCTATTATTAAAGATAATCATTATTTCTATTGGCAATGCGAGCTGGAGATTCTTTCGCTGAAGTTTGACTTCCTGGATGCCGATATCCCTTTACGCTCTATTTTAAGGCAGGTGAATGATTATCTGGATTCCTGGCAGAAATATGCCTATTACCAGCTGAATGTGGAACTGTATCAAATAAAATTACAAATACTTATAGAATTGAAACAGGATGATTTGGCGGAAATTGAATTTAGTAAATACAAGGAATATCTGGAACAAATTACAGCCAATATCAGTTCCGATGATAGACAGAACTACCTGAACATTAATCTTTATTACCTTAAAAACCTGAAGAACTTCAACCTCCTGCCGCTTGTTTCACGCAGCCGGGATTTAGTGAAAAAATGGAATGAACTGCTATATAATATAACGAATATTCACAGCATTGAAAGAATTAAATACCTGATAGAGAAAGGGCTCTTGCAAGTTCTTTCTCCCTGGCAATTCTGGCTGATGCAATATTCGGAGAAAATATCATCCTATACCTGTTTTCTCAGTTATAATACCGGAAAGGATGATTTAATCAATACAGAATTGATGCCCTCAATTGAAAGAGCATATAAAACAGACGGCTTAATTTTACTGGAACAAAATAATCGTCATTTAATGCTTGTTCCATTTCAAATCGGCTCTAAAAGAATAGGGTTCCTTTTGCTTTCCGATAAAGGTGAAATGCCATTTACGAAACAGGAAATATACCTGATGAGAACTACTAAACAACACCTTTCAGCTCTGCTGGTAAGAATTGAGGATTTCAGCCAAATTACCTTACGCATAGAAAAAATGAATCAATTGATGTTCATAAGCCACGAATTAATGAGAATTGTGAATCTGCACGAACTGGAAGGAGCTATTGTTTCTGCCTGCATAGATTTTACTAATGCCACCAGAGGTTTTCTAATTAAACGGGATAGCGATGGAGCAATTGTTTACAAAGTGCAGCTTAATTCCGATAAACAAATCCTGCCCAATGTTTCAGGTGTTAGCAAAACAGTTCTTAGTTTATCGCAAAACACCCAGGAAATTGTTTCTACTTTTAATGCGGTGGAAGATAATCGTTTTAAAAGTGCCATTAGCGTTCAGGATTATGTTTTGCACAGTATCTTTTGTGCTCCTGTTGTTGTGGATAATACCGTTTACGGCTATATCTATCTGGATAATATGAATGATAATACCCGGGAAATGTATCTGAATATTGAAATTATAAAGCTGCTCCTGGAACAGATTACTATTGCTCTTAAAAATGCAATGCTCTACGAAAATCTGCTGCAAAAAAATAATGAACTGAATACCTTTGAGATGTTGAAGGACGAATTTATGGCAATCGTTGCCCATGAACTAAATACTCCCTTAACTACTCTACAGGGTTATATCACTCGTCTGAAACGCAATCTCTTTGCAGATAAAGAGGAGAAAAAGGATATCATAGATAAAATTGAGAATTCGGTAAAAAAACTTATCTTAACTACTAATGATATAACTACACTTAATACATATAACTTAGCCAAATCCCTGCCCTTTTCTTCTCTTTCGGTTCAAGAAATTTTGGAAATCGTTTATCAGGAAGTGCAAATCCTTTCCCGCAAACGCAAGATGTTTATAAAATTGGAGATAGAGAAGGATTTACGCCCGATAAAAGCAAACTGGGAAGCGCTCCATTTGATGATTTACAATTTGGTGTTGAATGCTATTCGCTTTACTAACGACTTTGGCACTGTTATCATCGGAGCACGCAAATCTGCTTTCCAAAGTGAAAAAATAGACGGAAAAGAAACCCTTGTCCTCTATGTGCAGGATAACGGCATTGGTATTCCGGAATATCAACTTCAGAATGTTTTTCGCAAGTTTTACGAACTAAACGAAATATATGCTCATAAATCTGGAACTATTGAATATCGCAGTAGCGGTTTGGGTTTGGGACTTGCCACTTCCAAACGCATTGCTGAACTGCACGGTGGCAAAATATGGATTAAAAGCAAAGAAAATGAAGGAACTACTGTGTTTGTAACCATCCCCTTAAAACAAAATATTTAGGTGAGAGCACTAACTTATGAAAAGATTATTTCTTTTGCCCTCTATCCTGCTTCTTGCTTGTTTCTGTTTTGCAGAATATATTACTCCGCAAAATGATGTGCCTATGATGGCTGCAAGTAACAGCGAATTATATGCTTATCGCTATATTACTGAACTTTATAAAGAAGGTGATTCTCTAAACCTGAGCAAGGAAATTACCCAATTTAAAGCTTCCTATCCGGAATCGGCTTATTTACCTTATATCCGGTTTATTGAAGGTAACCTGGCAATGGAAGCAAAAGCGTATGAATCCGCAATTGCAATTTATAAATCGCTTCTGGATACCCATATCAATCAGAATATCCACTGCGAAATAATTCTGAATTATGCTTACTGCCTTTCCCGCTTAAAACAATTTGACCCTGCTCTGAAGCTGCTACAGCGTTTAGAAAATGAAACCGGCAACCCTATCTATCTTGAATCTGCGAACAGCTTAAGAGGAGATATATATTACAGCTCGGGCCAATATTATTCTGCTGAAAAAGCATACTTGCGGGCAGTAAAAAGCTTTCCCGATAATGAAGAACTGCACTATTCCCTGTTTTTAACTTATCTGGCTTTGGAAAAAGAACCGGAAGCATTAGCACTACTTAAAACGCAAACCCCTAAAGATACATACTTCTTAAATTACCTTAAGAATTGGCTGGAATATCTCTTAGTAAATGAGCGTTACGATGATTTTGACAATTTTGTGAAGGTCTATAATCTGGAGGCAACCGCTTTCGTTCCCGAAATTGTAGATATCAGAATCAGACGGGCTTTATGTTCTAACGATTATACATCTACTGCCTATTTCTTGCAAAATATAAAGGAATCCTCTTTGCAATTTCAATATTACCAGGCGCTATTGCTGATAAATGAAGGAAAAGAACAACAGGCAGATTCCCTTTTGACTGTTCTGGTAACTTCCGGTAAGGCGGAAATTGCAGTTCCTGCCTATTTGGAACGCTTAAAACTGCTTTTCCGCAGAAATCCTTCTTCTGCTATTGAACAGTTACAGACCTATCTGAAACAGGCAACTAATGACCTGATGAAAGCCGAATTATATTATACTTTGGGCTATTTTTACTTTCAGCAGGGAAACTATACTGATGCTATCAGGCAATTGGGGCAAGCCAGAAATTACGAGACCACGCGGGAATTGAACGGCAGAATTGATTTTTTAATTGGAGAAGCATTTTATGCTGCCGGAAATAGTGCTATGGCAAAAGACGCTTTTAACCGTTATCTAAATCGCTATCCTACCGGAATTCATAGAGATAAGGCATATTTTTATCTGGGCTATCTCAGCTTTCAGGAAAAAGATTATCTGCAGGCGAAAACCAATTTTACCGAACTTACTGTCTCCTATCCCGATTCTCAGTATTGCAATGAAGCAGTTTACTATTTGGCAGAGATGGATTTCTATTTGGCAAATTACAATCTGGCGCTGGAAAAATATCTCTCTTTATATGCTAAAAATCCAGGCAATGAGTTGATCTCTTTGCGTCTTGCACAGATTTATTACTATTTGGGTGATTATGACCAGAGCGAAGGTTTTCTGAAAGATATTGTTCCCAATTACGATGTTTGTCTTTTGAAAGGGAATATAATGCTGGCAAAGAAAAATTATGCTCCTGCTTTAGACCAGTTCTTTCTGGCGGAGGGTTATGCAACCGATAATGTGCGGAAAATTGAAGCCCAAAGCTATAGAGCTCTTTGCCTGTATCAAATGAAAAAGTTTAAAGAGGCGTCAGCATTATACTTGAAACTTTCCAGCTCTAAAGAAAGTCCCGATACCTATCTTTATCTGGCTGCCAAATCTGCTTTTGCTGCCAGAGATTATCACCTGGCTTTAGAGCTTTATGACGATTTTATAGATAAATATCCGGAGTCCACCTATTTTCTGGATGCTCTTGCTGAGATAGCCAATGCCTATTACAATATGGGAAATTATGCCAGAGCTGTGGACGACTGGATAAATCTTCTTTCTCGCTTCCGCAATACAACTCAGTTTAACGAAAAACAGCTGGCTACCATTCACGATGCCTTAGTAGGTTTGGAACTGGCTTTAAAACGCTTGGACAATAAAGATGAAATTCTGGCTGAACTGCTTGTTTTGCCTGATTCTTTCTTCAGTGAATATCTTAAATTTGAATTAAACTATATTCTGGTGAAGGTCTATGCGGATGAATTACAATGGGCGGAATTAATTACCAGCGCTGAAAAAATTAGAGCTGAATTTCCGCAGCAAAAAAAAGAAGATATTGACCTGTTGATGGCTACTGCACTGATAGAATTGAATCAATATGCCGAAGCCGATACCCTGCTTGCAGATTTATATGCTAACAGTAAAGATAACAAAGCACTGTTGAAATGGGCGGAATTGGAATTTATTACCGGTAATTATTCCTCGGCACAGGAAAAATACCTGCTTGCCTATAAGAATAAAGCTGATAGCGAGATATGGGTAAAACTGCTGGAGTGCTCCGAAGCCAATAACTATGAGAGCTTTGACGAATTCTGGTCTTTGGGAGCCACCTACCTTAAAAATCATCCCGAAGTAAATGTTATCCGGCTAAGGCAACTTTACAGCAGCCAGCGTTTTGAAGAAGCTAAACAATTGGCTGAATTTATTATCAATAATAATCTCTCAACTTTTGACCACGCTACTGCCTTCCTGGTGATGGGAATGGTTGATTACTGTAATCAATCCTATCCTGCGGCTATCGCTACCTTCAAAAAGGTGGTAGTGTTGTTTCCCGAATACAAAGATATTCGTAGTAAGGCAGTATTTTATATTGTGCTTTCCCTGCTGGAATCTGAAGCCAGAACTGAAGCGGAAGCATTCTTCACCAAATACGAAACAGAACTGGAGGAAGCAGAAAAGAAGGTATTGCTTGAACTTTTGGAGGAAAATCAATGAAACGCATCCTGTTAACTTTCTCGCTTGTTGTCACTTTATCGCTCTTAGTTGCACAAACACAGGAACTTCCCGATATCACTATCACCGGGGAGAGTTCCTTCAAACCCTATCTCTATAAACGCTCATTGCTATTTTCTCCTGAGCTCAATATGGGGGATAGCTTACCGGCTTTTGTTCCCCCCGGAGTTCCTTTGCAGGAAAAGCCCAAACCACTTCCAGCAATGAAACATCGCAGTTATCTGCAATTTGAAGGAAATATGGATTTCGGGCTCAATAGTTTTGTCAGCTATTATCCGGACAGCTCAATTCTAAATGCGCTTACCTACAAACTGGATATGCGTTCTCCCCTTTCCGAAATGCTTTCCGTGAGGAACAATCTTTTTATGGGAACTCAAATAAATGCGGATTTTCCTCTTTCTTTCCGTTTTCAAAATGTCTCTTCGCAAGCGGATAGCTTTGCCAATACTGTTTTGGATTTCACTTTTAGTCATCACCGCCCGGATTTAACCTTGGGAGAAGTGTCCGTTAATGATATATCCACTAAATTGGGGTATAGCTATCTCTATCAGAAAAACCTGAAAAATCCCTATAAGCGTAATTATATTGATGTATATCTGGCTGCACGCCTGGAGGAAGATTGGCTGAGCTGGAAAACAAAATTGCTGGTTCAATCCGGGGATGCAGGAATCCAGATTGCACCTGTATATAACGGCGAATTTATGGAAATATTGAATCCGGGACTTCATTTTCTGGCGGATGCCTATACTCTTGTTCCTTCGCTGGAATTTTTATATCGCAATCCGATAACAGGTTGGGGTGTTTTAAGTATTAGTAATTTCCCCATTCTGGAAGGTAATGAATACCTTTCTTTTCTGGAAGCGACACCTTGGATTTCCTTTAGCGATGCACATAAGCTAAAAAAGATACCGCTGAACCTGAAAGCCGATATGGAATATCTCTATCCTCAGAAATTGAATTTTTCCTTAGGTCGCTTAAATCTCCAAAATAACTTGCGCTACGAGATTGATAGCCCGATTTTAATAAGCACAGGTAATTATCGTATTCCAACTTTGCGCTACACTGATGTATTTTCTGATATAACTACGATAGAGGCATTTTTTAAACTGGATAAGCTAAATATTCATCAAGGTTTGGAATTAGAATTTGCCTATCTAACCGAAGAGAACTATGCTCGGGCTCCCTATCGTCCTGTTTTAAATATGGATTCCCGCTTTGCCTATAGTTATAATTTCTGGACTTTCAACCTGGACATTTTGCAACACTATTTTACTAAAGACCATAATGGAAACGATATGCCTGAAGCTATAATCCTGAATGTAGGTGCAGAATATCACAAGGATAACTCTGCTGTTTATGCCCAACTTGCTAATCTCTTTAATCGTAAAGAATGGGTCTTTTCTGAACAACCGGGTAAAGGACGCAACTTCTATATTGGCTTGAAACACCGGTTTTAGCGTGATGCGAAAGGACTGGACACCTGTCCTCCGTCCTTATTTTAATTGACAGATTTCCATAAGTGCAAGACAAGGGAAAGCAACCTTAATATAAAGGAAGATAATGCAGTTACGGTATGCTAAAATAATTAAGGGCATAATCAATGCCCTGTTTGGTGATTATAACGGGATGCAGATTTTTGTTGCTCCCATCACTTTACTGTATTGGATAGATAGTGGCAGTTTACTATCTTCAGCTACCAGTTTGCTTAGTTTTAGGATGCATTATTTACCCTTGCTTGCTTTCCTCATTATCTTCGTTTTTAGTTTCTTTATGCTGATAAAAATCAAGTTACTTTATAACTGCACCAATAATGAGTATTTGGATTTGGCTATTCAGTTCAATGTAAGTGTGATGGCATTGGTCTTAATTGGTTTAGTTATCTATGCTGTTTCCACTTTTCTAACCTATTTTTACGGGATAAGGGGGACGGTAAAATCCGGTCTTGTATTGCTGTTTAAGCTCTACACGGTGTTACTTATTCTTTATCATTACTTATGGAATGTGGTTTTAACCCCTTTTTATCAAAGGCAGTATGGTCATCCAAGAGCTATCAAGGCGTTTTTTTCCTGGGCGCGGAAAAATAAGCTAATGCTCCTGCGGTATATCTTGATAACAGTATTACTGGTGTATTTTTCAATTCGCTTATATCAGATAATCTTGCGTTTTGTATTAGTTCCTTGTATAACGAATATTGGCAATTCCACCGGTATATTTTTGTTTTTTAAGCTATATCCCTTTGTTTCTATTGGAGATATATTTATCAATGTATTGGTTTTAGCAGGTGCTTTTCTTGTTTCCAATTTATTCTTCTTTCCTATTATCCGGTTTATGCAATACCTGCTGAATTACTTTCTTCCTTTTGCCAAAGTGGTGAGGTCTGCTGATGCCCAAGGTGCGTAAAAAGAAACTGCACAGAGTGAAGAGACGCAGAAAAGACGGTAATCTGGGCATTTTTATTCTGGCAGGAGTAATATGCTCGTTCTTTATATGGTTTATCACCTCAGAACCGGTTCCTAAAAGTTCAGCGCAAAACGCTAATATCGTTACTGAACAAAAGAAAGATAAACCGCAAAAACAGAAGAAGAAAGCGAAAAAAGCAGGGAAAGCGATAACTAAAGGCGGAGCAAAAAGTTCGGTTCAGGATTCTAAATCGGCAGCTGAGGTCTCGGAAACTATAGAACATACGCCGGAAACGGCTATTACTGCTACAATTAATAAACTGGGGATTCCCAAATCCTATTTCCGTAAACGTAATGTAGAAAATGTAACCGTGTTCAATGTTCCTATAGATAAATCGGAAATGGACCTTGTGTATGCGAATATGATATTCAAAGGTGAACTGGAACGCAACGGAGCTAAATTCATCAAAGGGACGGACACGAAAGGAAAGCAGACATTACTCTTCAGTTTTCCCGATAGTGCTAAACAGTATCAGATAAATATCTATTACGATAGCAATCTATACCAAAACAAGCAGAAAAAGCGGACTATTACTATCGTTGTAGATGATTTCGGAACAATTGGAGGAGAACTGCTTTCCGGTTTTCTGGCTCTGGATAAAGAAATCTGCTTTGCCATTATTCCAGATGAACAGTTCAGCGTTCAAACAATGAACCTGGCAAAGGAACAGGGTCGTTTAGCTATCATTCATATTCCGATGGAACCCATTGGTTACCCGGAAGTTAATCCTGGAAAGAATCCCATTTTAGTTCAATATGATGCTCATCAGATTGATAAAATTCTTTCTCGCTTTATAGAACAATTGCCCTATTGCGAAGGAGTGAATAATCACATGGGTAGTTTGGCAACCACGGATGAAGATGTGATGAATGCTGTGATGGCTACCTTGAAGAAATACAATAAATTTTATTTGGACAGTCGCACAACTAATGTTTCCGTGGCATATTCCATAGCCCAAAAGAATCATCTCCGGTCTTATCGTAATGATTTATTTCTGGATTCTCCCAATATCAGTCAATCCACTATGGATGCCAAATTAAATCAGATAATAGAGCTTTCCAATCGTAATCAGAATGTGATTGCTATTACTCATTGTCACAATAGCGATAAGCTGGATTACTTAAAAAGCATTATCAACCGTCTGAAAGCTGCAGGTTTCACTTTGATTCCACTTAATGAAATAGATAAATATAATGTCCCTTCCATACTTTAGAGGTTAATTTATGAGTTTAATTCAGGCAATCCTGATGGGTATATTACAAGGGTTAACGGAATTTATTCCGGTTAGCAGCTCAGGCCATTTGGTCTTAGCACAGCATTTTTTGGGTATTGGAGATAATGAAAACATCGCTTTTGAACTCTTTATGCATTTAGGAACGCTACTTGCCGTGCTGGTTTTTTTTCGTAAAACTCTCTGGGAACTAATAAAATCGGTGTTTTCCTGGGGCAATACCGTAAATCGGGAACAGCACCGTAAAAATCGCACCCTGATATATTATCTAATTATTTCTACTGTAGTAACGGGAGTTATATATCTACTGTTCGGAAATTATGAAGAAGCGATTTTTGCAATGCCGATGGTGGTAGCTATCTTTTTAATTGTTACCGGAATTATTGTTTTGGTTTCCGATTATTTCATAGATAAAGGTATTCCTGCTTCCAATATCGGTTTTTTGCGTTCCGTAATAATTGGAATAGGACAGGGCATTGCAATTATGCCTGGTATTTCCCGTTCCGGAACTACGATTGCCTGTTCTTTGGCTACTGGAATGAAACGCAAGGATGCAGCGCAATATTCTTTTTTACTAAGCATTCCGGCAATTTTGGCGGGTGCGTTATCTGAGTATGAGAAATTTACTAAACTGGAAACGCAGCAGTTATTGAACTATTTTGCCGGTTTTGTTTGTTCCTTTCTTGCCGGTTATCTGGTTATTGCCTTTTTAATTCGTTTAATTGAGGTCAGCCGGTTGAAATACTTTGCTGTCTATTGCTTTGTAATTGGTTCCCTTTCTATTGTTTTGATTGCTTTGGGTTATTGATGGACAATCCTATTTTTGCCTTGGATTTTACTGCTGATAAAGTTCGGCTGGGAAATTCCTATTTGCTGACCGGTACAGATTCCTATCTGGTGGATAAAGTTCTGGATACCATCAGAGCCAAACTGAAAAAAAAGGATAATGTGGATACAGTAATAATCTATGGTGACGAAGTTAAAAGCCCTGAGCTTACGGAACAGCTGGATACTTTTTCCATTTTCTCTACAGCTAAGTTAATCATCATCAAAAAAACAGAAATGCTTAAGCCCAAGGAACTGACTATATTAGCGGAATATTTTGCTTCTCCTTCGGAAATCCAGAGTTTAGCTATCGTTGCTGAAAAAATTGATGCCCGATACGATAACTGGAAGAAAATTAAAGCAGGCACTCAAATTATCAGCTGTGAACCACCTCCTTACGGTGGTGCCATCCGTGCCTGGCTGGATAAGGCATTGAAAGAGATTAATAAAACTATGACGGCTAAAGCAATTGAAGAATTTATAAATCGCATTGAACTGGATTATTATAATGCCTCAAATGAACTAACCAAGCTGGATTTATTTACCGGAAGCCGCAAAACAATCACTGAAAACGATATAGACAAGAGTTTAGGAACAACCCGTATCGGAACTTTGATTGACTTTTATCGGGCGCTCGGTAGAAAACAAACAAAACAGGCAATTGAGGCAATGGATAAAATGCTTTTTGCGGATTGGGAGCCCTTACAAATACTGTTTCACCTGAATAAATTCTATACTAACATCTGGAAAATCCTGCTCCTGAAAAAAAACCATATCTCGGATAATGAAATTATTGCCAAACATCTTAACGATTTCTATGCTACTCAGCGGAAAGAAATTTTAGGTTTATCTCATTCGTATCATATTTCGGCGCTGGAGAAAATATTTACTTACCTGCTGGAGACCGACCAGCAGTTTAAATTAAGCGTTGCTGAGCCGCAAATTTTGCTCTGCAATTGCTTACTCAAAATTCTGGACACCTAATGCGGAAAACCGGTATCTTATTGCATATCAGTTCGCTTCCTTCCGATTTCGGAATTGGCGATTTCGGACCGGAAGCAATCCGTTTTGCCGAATACCTGAAAACGGAAGGGCATACTTACTGGCAGATACTACCTATAACTCATTGCGGTTATGGCAATTCCCCTTATAATCCTCTTTCCGCTTTTGCCTTAAATCCCTATTTCATCAGTCCGGAACTTCTCTATCAACAGGGTTATATCAATCAGTTAATGCTGGATACAGTAAAAATTCCCCGTGGTAATATTACCCGTTATGAACAGGTCTATACCCAGAAAGATAAAATGCTGGCTCAAGCAACTGCCAACTGGATGCTAACTAACAACCTGAATGATTTTATTGAAGAAAAAGCAGCTTACTTGAAACCCTATTTAACCTTTCTTTCTTTAAGTAAATTCTATAATGATACCTGCTGGTATAACTGGAATGAAGAGCATCGCCACTTCAACGAAAAACTCTATCAAAAAGTCCGCCTGCTGGATACCTCCTATTTTAACCTGCGTGCTGCTACGCAAGCTATGCTGGCAGAACAATTATCCTGGTTTAAAGAACATTTGCAGGAACTTGGAATAATTCTGATAGGCGATTTGCCTCTATATCTTTCTTACGATAGCGCCGAGGTTTGGGCTCATCAGGAATATTTTGATTTGGATGAACAAGGCAGGCGTTTACATTTTGCCGGTGTCCCACCAGATGCTTTTGCGGAAAGGGGTCAGCTTTGGGGAAATCCTCTTTACCGTTGGGAAGTTTTGCAGCAGGATGGTTTCGGACTTTTTTTGGAGAGAATCAAACAAGCCCTTGATTACCTTGATATTTTACGGTTAGACCATTTTATCGGTTATGTGAATTTCTGGCAGGTAGAGCCGGGTCACGATAAAGCAGGTCAACCTCTTTTACCTGAAAATGCCATTCAGGGTTCCTGGGTGCGTGCTTTACCTGAGGAATTCTTTTCCGCTGTGTTACAGCAATTTAGGAAAGAGCGTTTTATTGCTGAAGACCTGGGTATTTTGAGTGATGATGTTTGCCGTATTCGGGAGCGTTTTGGTTTTCCGGGAATGATTGTGTTGCAATTCTGTTTTGAAGAAAGCGTTCCCGAGGTGAAAAAATACCCTCCGGAACGATGGTTATATACCGGAACCCATGATAATCAAACCCTGCGTGGCTGGTTTGAATCCCTTTCTCCCGATTCGTCATCCTATAAACATTTACAGGAATATTGTTTTCTACATCAGTTTAGCGATTGTCAGGCGCATTTGAACGCTGAAAACATTCATCTCATAATGCGCAATATTGCTTTCTCTTCCGGTTGCCGACAGATTATTATTCCTTATCAGGATATTTTAGGACTGGGGGATGAAGCAAGAATGAACATTCCTGGCACCGCTTTAGGAAACTGGCAGTGGCGTCTGGAAGATTCTTTTTAGCAAAATAAATTAAATATAAAGGAGAAAAAATGCCAAAACTTATGCTTTTGGGTGATGAAGCCCTTGCTCAGGGAGCTCTGGATGCTGGAATATCAGGTTTTTACGGTTATCCGGGAACTCCTTCCACGGAAATCATTGAATATGCTCAAAGGTCAAAACAGGCGGAGGAAAACAAAATTCACCGCACTTGGAGTTCCAACGAAAAAACCGCTTTGGAAACCGCTTTGGGTATGAGCGCTTTAGGAAAAAGAGCGATGGTTACGATGAAGCATGTGGGGTTAAATGTAGCAGCCGACCCTTTTATGAATTCGGCTGTAACCGGAGCCAGCGGTGGTTTAATTATTGCCGTTGCCGATGACCCTTCAATGCATAGTTCTCAGAATGAACAGGATAGCCGTTATTATGGTCATTTTGCAATGCTTCCTGTTTTAGAACCAGGTAATCAGCAGGAATGTTATGATATGGCTTTTTATGGTTTTGAACTATCAGAGAAGTTCCATATTCCTGTGCTATTACGGTTAACAACGCGTTTGGCGCATTCCCGTTCCGGGGTTACCAGACGCAATCCTTTACCGCAAAAGGAAATGAAGAAGCCGGAAGATATGTTTCAGTTTATGCTTTTGCCTGCTATTGCCAGAAAAAAGTATCAACATCATCTTTCCCTGCAAAAGGATTTTCTGGCAGAATCCGAAAATTCTGCCTACAATGTCTATACTTCTGAAGGGAAAAATACAAAGTTAGGTATTATTACTACCGGCTTGGCTTATAACTATCTGCGGGAAGCATATCACGGTGAAGAAATTCCTTATCCTGTGCTTAAAATATGTCAATACCCTCTACCGGAAAAGCAAATTCATCAGCTTTATAATACCTGTGATGAATTGCTGGTTATTGAAGAAGGAATGCCCTTTGCTGAAGAAATGATTAAAGGTTTTGCCTTCCCCGGTTTGAAACCTGTTCATGGCCGTTTAGATGGTTATCTTCCTCGTGCGGGCGAACTTAATCCCAATCTTGTTGCTAAAGCGCTTTCTTTACCTGATACAATGGGTAGGACTGTTCCTGAAATTGTAGTTGGCAGACCTCCTGCCTTATGCGTAGGTTGTCCTCATTCCGATACTTTTTTGTCCTTGAATGAAGTGATGGCAGAATATGGCAGAGGCAATGTTTTCAGCGATATTGGCTGTTATACTTTAGGGTTTATGCCACCCTATAATTCCATCAATTCCTGTGTGGATATGGGTGCTTCAATTACTATGGCAAAAGGGGCTTCCGATAGCGGACTCCTTCCTGCTGTAGCTGTTATTGGTGATAGCACTTTTTGCCATTCAGGAATTACCGGGCTTTTGGATTGCGTTTACGATAAAGCCAATGTGATGATTATCATTCTGGATAATTCCACCACTGCAATGACAGGTGGACAAAATTATACCGGCTTTGGCAAACTGGAAAATATTTGTTTGGGCTTGGGAGTGGAAAAAGAACACATTCGGGTATTTGTTCCGCTCAAGAAAAATTATCCCGAAATTATCCAAATCTATAAAGAAGAATTGGCTTACAACGGTGTTTCTGTTGTAATTGCCCGTCGGGAATGCATTCAGACCTTAAAGAAAAAGAACAAATTGGAGACACCAGAATGAAAAAGGATATAATACTTGCCGGAGTAGGCGGACAGGGCATTTTAACCGTTGCTGCCATTTTAGGAACCGCAGCGATTAAACGCGGAATGAATTTGAAACAAGCAGAAGTGCATGGAATGAGTCAGCGTGGGGGAGATGTGCAATCCCATTTACGCCTTTCGGATGAACCAATTTGGAGCGATTTAATTCCTTTTGGTTCTGCGGATATGATTTTAAGCGTTGAACCACTGGAGGCATTACGCTACCTGCCCTATTTAAAAGATGACGGCTGGATTATTACTAATTCTACACCTTTTAAAAATATTCCCAATTATCCCCCGGAAGAAGATATCTATGCGGAAATCAAAAAAATACCCAACAATGTTCTGCTAAATGCCGATACCATAGCCAAAGATAAAAATGCCAGCAGGAGTATGAATATTGTTGTTTTGGGTGCCGCAATTAAACACTTGGGCTTCAGCTTTGAAGAAATTGCCGAAGCAATTAAAACTATCTTTGCTGCGAAAGGAGAAACCATCGTAGAGGCAAACCTCCGTGCTCTGCAAGCCGGTATTGAAAATTAGTCCTCACCCATTTCTCTTTTCCGGAATAAACGAAGTCCCCAATCGTTTCTTGTCCGCTATTTAAGTCAGGAGTTGTCACTTCTAAATAGCTTTTATGGATTGCGTAAAAGTTTATTTGGCAGTGATAATTCCTGGCTTTGAGAGAAAGAGAGAAAACTCGGGGCTTTTTGTACCGGCGCTCGCTGTAGCGCCGAATAAAAAACGGCGGTATGTGTACTGGCGCTCGCTGTAGCGCCGAATAAAAAATGGCGGTATTTGTACCGGCGCTCGCTGTAGCGCCGAATAAACAACGGTGGTATGTGTACCGGCGCTCGCTGTAGCGCCGAATAAAAAACGGCGGAACCGCGTCCGCCGGTACCAAGAAAGCCCCTCGTAAAATTCCAGCCCTAATTTTTTTCTTTTCTCTCATTTTACCTTGCCTGCACCCAAAAAAACTTGACAGATTTTTCCCCAAAATTATATAAGTAATTATGCATAATTTCTAAGAGGATGGATGGAAAAAATGGTAATATTAAAAGACCAGAACGCATTGCCGTATTTACCGAACATTATTATGTTTATCTTAACAAAGCCAAGCAGATTACTATTTCTCTTTCTACAGAACATAAATATACCTATTTTAACCCTGTATTTGATGATTATCAAGCAAAAGAAAAAACTCTACGGGAGGATACCGTGAAAAAGACATATCTACTTTTTATCTTAGCTCTCTGCACAATAGCTCTCTTTGCCCAAAATGAGGATTGGCTCTGGGCAAAACAAGCCGGGGGAACAAGTAGTGATGTAAGTTATAACATTGCTGTTGATGCCAACGGAAATAGCTATGTAACAGGTTGTTTTTCTGGTAGTGCTAACTTTGGTTCTACTATATTAACCAGCAGTGGAAGCTCTGATATCTTTGTTGCTAAGATGGATAGCAATAAGAACTATCTCTGGGCTAAGCAAGCAGGGGGAACAGATTTTGAATCTGGCAATAGCATTGCTGTTGATGCCAACGGAAACAGCTATGTTACCGGTTGTTTTTATAGTAGTAGTATTACCTTTGGCACTACTACTTTAACCAGCTGTGGTAGTTGTGATATCTTTGTTGCTAAGCTGGATAGCAACGGTAACTGGCTCTGGGCAAAACAAGCCGGGGGAACAAGTGATGATTATGGCTGGAGTATTGCTGTTGATGCCAATGGAAACAGCTATGTTAACGGTCAGTTTAAAAGTAGTAGTTGTTCATTCGGCACTATAACTTTAACAAATAGTGGTAGTGGTTATAATGATATCTTTGTTGCCAAGCTGGACAGTAACGGTAACTGGTTCTGGGCTAAGAAAGCAGGAGGAACAAGTAATGATGGGGGCAATAGCATTGCTGTTGATGCTAATGGAAACAGCTATGTTACAGGTTGTTTTTATAGTAGTGCTACCTTCGGCACTACTACCTTAAACAGCAGTGGAGAGAACGATATCTTTATTGCCAAGCTGGATAGTAATGGTAACTGGCTCTGGGCAAAGCAAGCAGGAGGAACAAGTTATGATTCAGGTTGTAGTATTGCTGTTGATGCTAATGGAAACAGCTATGTTACAGGTTATTTTTATAGTAGTGCTACCTTTGGTTCTACTACATTAACCAGCAGTGGATATTGGGATATCTTTGTTGCCAAGCTGGATAATAACGGTAACTGGCTCTGGGCAAAACAAGCCGGGGGAACAAGTGATGATTTTAGTAGTAGTATTTCTTTTTATGCCAACGGAAATAGCTATGTGACTGGTTCTTTTTATGGTAGTGCTACCTTCGGCACTACTACCTTAACAAGCAGTGGAGAGAACGATATCTTTATTGCCAAGCTGGATAGTAACGGTAATTGGCTCTGGGCAAAGCAAGCCGGGGGAACAAGTTATGATTATGGCTATGGCATTGCTGTTGATGCCAATGGAAACTGCTATGTTACAGGTTGTTTTTATAGTAGTGCTACCTTCGGAGCTACTACCTTAACCGGTAGTGGGGATTTTGACATCTTTGTTGCTAAATTAGGAGAAGGAAATAGTATAAGTTTACCTGATATTATATCCTTTAATGGTATCCGTTCTATCTACCCTAATCCGTTTAATCCCCTTACGACTATTAACTATGAAATTAGTAAACCCGCAGATGTGAAAATTGAGGTCTATAATAACCGGGGGCAATTAGTGCGTAGTTTTGCATTTGGATATAAAAAGCAGGGAAGTTATAAACTAACTTGGGAAGGAGAGGATAATAATGGCTGCTTGTGCAGTTCCGGTATTTACTACATTAGAATGCAGGCGGGAAAGGAAAATTATATCAAGAAAGCAGTCCTATTGAAATAAAGATAGGTAACCGTTTTATGTACCGGCGGACGCCGTTCCGCCATTTTTAGTACCGGCGGACGCCGTTCCGCCGTTTCGGCGCTACAGCGAGCGCCGGTACACATTCCGCCGTTTTTATTCGGCGCTACAGCGAGCGCCGGTACCATTTCTTTTTCTCATTTCTTTCTTACTTCAGCTCGTGTATTACTCCTTAATCAACCCTTAATCAAGCGTTAATAATTAAGGAGTGATTAAGGGATGATAAAGGATTGATTGACAGTTTGAAGTAAGGGAATAATATGAAGCTAAATGAGAAGGAGGTTATAATGAAAGTTACTGTAAAAGAAGAAATAAAGGGATTTTCAGGAAAACTGTCTTTCGGCGGAACGGCGTCCGCCGGTACACATTCTGCCGTTTTTATTCGGCGCTACAGCGAGCGCCGGTACACATTCCGCCGTTTTTTATTCGGCGCTACAGCGAGCGCCGGTACACATTCAGCCGTTTTTATTCGGCGCTACAGCGAGCGCCGGTACAGCGAGCGCCGGTACAAAAAGCCCCTTGTAAAATTCCAGCCCCGAGTTTTTTTCTCTTTTTCTCTTTCTCTCTTTTTCTCTTTGTAAAAAAAAACCTATTTCGCTATCTCTCTCTTTCCGTCTCGCCATCTTGCCATCTCGCTATCTCTCTTTCCGTCTCGCCATCTCACCATCTCGCTATCTCACCATCTCGCTATCTCGCCATCTCACCATCTCGCTATCTCGCCATCTTGCCATCTCGCTAAATCCATCAATTACTTTCTCTCTTTGTTCAAATACCTTATTTTTCTTTTCATTATAGAATGGATATTATATAAAACTGGTTCTATTCTTTTATCGGTGAAATCTTTGGTCTATGCGTTTTTACTAACCGTCAAGAGTCCTCACTGCTATCTAACTTTGGGGGGAGAGTATAAGTTATTTCAGCAGTGACGACTCCTGACAATTCCGGTTAGTTACACTGAAATTACTTCCACTACTTCCGGGATTTCTTCTTTAATCAAACGTTCAATTCCCGCTTTCAAGGTCAATGTTGCCATCGGGCAACCATTACAGGTTCCTTTCAAACGAACTTCAATCACATTATCTTCGCGGATATTGATAAGTTCCACATCTCCTCCATCTGCTTGAATGGAGGGGCGAACTTTATTCAAGACGCTTTCAATTTTTTCTTTTTCAATCATTGTAACATCCTCATTAATTCATATTTAAAGATAGTTCTTCACCTGAAGGGGAAAGCAATTTTAATTGCTGTCCGTCGGCATAGCCAATTTTTTGTTTTGTTCCATTGCTGTTCAGATACCAAGATTCTGTAGCTGGCTCATAGTTAAGTTCCATAATATTGTTATTCTTAAGTTCAGTAACAACTATTTTGTTTTGGCTGATTTCAAGCTTATATTTACCTTTTTTGCCTTCAGCATATTTGATTATTGTTTCCGAATCTTTCATCGTCAAGGGATTATTGCCAGTCCAAAATTCAATCGTGTTAAATACAACAATATCCATAAAAATTGCAGCTTCATAAACTGGGCAAATCCAGAATGCCCAATTGACGATACTCTGAACATACTTATTCCCGACGCTGCCATTAAACTGATACACTTTTTTTGTAAGTGACATATTACCATAGCATCCAAAGATGCCAACCAGGATGAATACCGCTAATAAAGCGATGCTGACGAAACGAGTGAGCTGTTTCATTTTTTTCTCCTTTTTATTGAGATTCATTTTTGGCATGGATATTCTTGGTTGTCAAGAAATAAAAAGCCGGAATAATTATTAAGGTTAAGAAAGTAGAAACGATTAACCCTCCAATGGAAACAATACCCATTGGTCTGGTCATTTCTGCTCCCGTACTTCCAACACCTATAGCCATAGGTAACATACCAGCAATGATGGCTATAGTAGACATTGTTATTGGCTTCAATTTCACTTTCCCCGCCTCCATTAATGAATCGTGGACACTATAACCATCTCTGCGTTTAATATTTACATAGTCCATTATTAATATAGCGTTATTTACGACAATGCCAACCAACATTATTATAGACATCATAGAAACGATGTTAAGCGATTGTCCTGCAATAAGTAGGGATAGGATTACTCCAATAATAGCTAAAGGAACTGTTGCCAAGATTAATATAGGTTGAGCAAAACTTTCCAGAATAGCAGCTAGCAGCATATAGGTTAAAATAACCGCAAGAATAAAAGTGCGTAGCATATCGGTTGTAGTTTCTTTCAACATTTCTGCATTACCACTCCATTGATAACGGTATCCGCTGGGAAACTTGATTTTATTCAAGCGGTCTTCAATTTGAGAAGTTATATTGCCCAAATTGTAACCGCTTGCTAAATCACCGGAAAAAATGATAGTTTTATAGCGATCATAGTGCGTTATTCTATTAATTCCAGAAGCAAAACTAACATCCGCTAATTGGGATATAAGATAACTCTTACCCATTACAATCACACTTAAGTTCTTAATCTTATCAGGTGAATCCACGGATTCGTCCTCAAGAGATAGTTTGATATCATACTGATTTCCGCTCTCGCGATATTCAGTGGAAACAATTCCTTCTACATTTGCTCGCAAAGCTAAGGCCAAATCATATACTGTGGCTCCGATAGTAGCAAGCTGATCTCTTTTGGGGTAAAGAGTGAGTTCCGACCTGCCATAACGGCTGGAAGTATCAAGGTTAATTACGCCCGGTATATCTTGAATAGCTTTGGTTACTTCATATTTCAGTTCTTCCAGCCGGGCATTATCCTGTCCTTCTAACATAAATTCAAAAGCGGAACGACCTCCTCCTCCCATACCCAAGAGCTTGCCGATAGAAGAGCCGGTAACTTTTATAGTGGCATTAGGAATATCGGCAAGCTCTTTGGTTAATATATCCACCAATTGATTAGCACTATATTTACGCTGACTTCTGTCTATAAGTTTGATATCCAAAGATGCAAGATTGGTTCCTGTATCAATAAAACCGCTGGAACCCAAATTAGTAAGAATATGCACTACTTCTGAGTGTTTGGCTACCCGATTTTGAATTGTATCCATTGTCTTGGCAGTTTGGGTCAGATTTGTTCCCTGAGGCATTTCTACGGTTACGGAAAGATTGCTTTGATCTACATTCGGCATCAATTCCATACCCACAACGAAACTAAGCCCTACAGTGATTAGCAAAGCCAATAGAGTAAACAGTAAAATACTCACACTGGTTTTTTTGGAGCGTAAAGCGTAGCTTAAGAACTTGGCATAGTAGTTACCGAATTTATCAAAAGCTCTATCAAAAGCCAGCCCCCATTTACTTGTCCGTTTTTCTTTCGGTATTATTCTGGAGGCAAGCATCGGAGTAATCGTAAACGCTGTGAGCAAAGAAAATAGGGTAGTAATCGTAACTGTTACGGCAAATTCTTTAAAGAAGCGTCCCACCATTGAAGTCATCGTAGCAATAGGCAAAAATACTACAATATTGGTTAAAGTGGATGCCAAAACAGCAGTTCCGATTTCATTGGTTCCAATTTGGGCTGCTTGTCTTCTGGTATTGCCTAAATCTCTGTGTCGGAAAATATTTTCTAAAACCACAACCGAATTAGAAACCAGGATACCCACCGTCGTAGATAACCCCATCATAGTCATAATATTAAAAGTGTATCCGAACATCTGCATAAAAATAAATGAGGAAATGAGGCAATAAGGCATTGAAATTGCTACGATAAGGGTAGAACGTAAATCGTGCAAAAAGATAAAGAGAATCAATCCGGTGAGTAAAACACCAAGTAAAATATTCTCCAAAGTGGAATTGATAGTATCTTTAGTAAATTCACTGTCATCGCGGATTATTTCCAGTTTCACTCCTTTCGGAAGCTCTTTATTTAGCACTGGAATTTGCTTGGTAACTTCTTCAGCTATGGCTACTACATTTCCATCGGACGCGTTAGTTATAGATAACCGAACAATATTATCGTCCTTAATATTTTCCGGCACATTAAAATAAATTGCCTTGGAACGAACTTCTTCAGTAGTATCCGAAACAGCTGCCAGCTGAGAAAGTTTTTTTACTCCAAAAGCTGTAGGTATATCGGTATTTTTTATAGCTTCCACATCCTGAAATTCTCCTTTTAACCGGACAGAATATTCCTGAGTACCTTTGCTAAAGTTACCTGCAGGCATATCCAGATTGCTGGCTGCAAGGATTCCGCTTAATTGTGACAGCGATATTTTATTTTCATATACCAGTTTATCGGTTAGCCGAACATCAATTTGGCGTTTAGCTCCTCCGGTTAAAGAGACCCTTGCAACACCGGGAATTTGAGCTAAACGATCTTTCAATTGACCATCGGCAAGTTCATATAAATCTTTGGACTCCATATTGCCGGAAAGAACTAAGTCCATAATTGGAAAAGCAGTGATATCCATTTTCATAACAATTGGCCTATCGGTTCCATCAGGTAAATCGCGAATAATGGCATCAACCTTGTCTTTTACATCCTGATTGGCAATATCTATATTTTTACCTAATTTGAAGGCAACCAGAACGATGGAGACATTTTCCATTGAGTAGGACTGGATAAAATCAATTTCACTTACCGTGGCAATTGCCTCTTCCACCGGGTCGGTTATCTGAGATTCAATTTCTCGTGGTCCCGCTCCCGAATAAACTGTTTGAACAACTACATAAGGCAATTTCACATCCGGCATCAGGTTCAGGGGCAAGCTAAAATAAGCGAGCACCCCGAAGACGACGAATACCATAATTGCCATTGTGACCAATACAGGTCTGTTGACTGACAAATCTGTTAAAAACATAGTTTCAGCATCCTTATTCTATGACGCGTAGTTTTGCGCCATCAGTTAACATATTGATACCTTCGGTTATGAGAATATCACCCGGATTAAGCCCACTGGTAACTTCAAAAGCTATAGTGTTATCCAATCCTGTAGTAATTTCTTTCTTCACAGCTTTCCCGTCTTGATTTACCCAAACATACTTACTGCCGTTTTCACTTACAATTTGTTGTCTCTCTACAACTATCGTATTGGGTTTACTTAGAACTTCAATAGAAATTTCAGCTGTTACGCCATAGCTGATTTTCTTATTCATTCCGGGGAAGCTAACCTCCACCCTGAATGCTTTAGTAGCATTATCCATAGCCAAAGGAATTTCCGTTACTCGTCCGGAAATTGTGGTCTCCAGCCAGGTGGCAGTGGCTCTTGCACCTTTCTTAATTTTATTAATTTCTGTATCAGGAACCATAATCAGGGCTTTGTAGCCATTGGTGGAGGCAATCGTAAACAGGTCTTTTCCAGGATAAACTTTATCACTGGGATTCACATAGACAGCAGTTATAATTCCGCTTATCGGAGCTCGCACATTTATCATCTTATCGCTGGTTTCCAGATTTGCTTTGGCTACTTTATACTGCGTTTCTACATTATCCAAATCCTGCTGACTGATAGCTCCCTGGTTAAATAAGCGTTGCATCCTTTCTAAAGTTGTTTTAATGCTGTTAAAAGCTGTTGATGCTTGTTCATACTGAGCCGAAGGAGTATTTTGCGGAAAACAGATGATAATTTGGTCTTTTGTCACTCTATCTCCAACTTTGGCATTGATTCTGGTAATCACTTCCGAAACCATTGCTTGAACAGTTGTTTCTTCCATTCCGCTTAAAGTAGCATTGTAAAGCAGATTTTGGCTGAAGGTGGTTGGTTCCACTGTTGTCTGACGAATCGGAACTCCTTCCTCGCTATAAATTTGTTCCATACTTTTTCCCGCTTCCTGTTTCTTACCGCAGGCAGAAATAAGTATCACTATCAGGGCTGTTAGAATAATTAAATATCTTTTCATAATTTATCTTCTCCGTTATAGGGCAATACCGATTGTTTTTTTAAGGTTTCTATCTGCCGAGATAATCTCGTAGATTGATTGGTAGTATTGTAATTTAATGGTTTGTAAAGTTAATTGGGCATCAAACACTTCCAGCTGAATGCCAACTTGATTATCATAGCGCACTTGAGCCAATTGTAACCCGCGCTCTGCTAAACGGATGTTTTCACTTTGCACATTATGATTTTCCCAAGCGTGATAATACTTTTGGTAATTCTGCTTAATCTGCAGAGTAATCAGTTCTTCCGTATCTCTTTGTTGCAGTTTTGCTTTTTGATAATCGTAACGGGCATAATTCCTTTTGGAAGTATTCGTTAAGCCAGTGAATAAGGGCATCTGAAAGCCCAAACTGATACCGTATTTATGCCCGAAATCATCGTTCTGGATTGCATATTCATCCGTTGCTGTATATAATGAATAATCAGCACTCAGAGCAACATTGGGCAGATAATTTACCTTTTCCACCTTGTATTGTATTTCTTTCAGCTGGGTGCCAATCTTGATTACTTCTACTTCCGTTCTTTGTTGCAATCCCTGGTCGGTTGCTTCTTCCAGGGAGAGTTCCATTTTTTCCGGTAGCACAAATTCCCCCTCGGGAACTATCACACTTTCCTCTTCACCAATCTGTTTCCGAAAAGCGGAAAGAGCTAAATCATAATCGTTTTCTGCTTTTAGAACCTGAGGTTCCAGTTTGGCTACCCCTAATCGGGCTTGCAGCAAATCAAATTCGGAAACTTGACCTTCCTGATTGAAAAGCTCCACTCTTTGTAAATGCTGTCTGGCTATCTGCAAACCCTCTTCCTGAACTTCCCACAGCTTTTTTGCCAATAAGCACTGATAAAAGAGCTCAGTGGTCTGCAAAATAACATCCTGCTCTTTAACTTTGTAATTTAACCGTTGCATTTGACGGTAATAATTGCCTGCTTTTATCCCGCTGCCAAGTTTACCACCGGAATAAACAATCTGTTCCATCTTCAATTGCAAAGCAAAGGAACCTGCTTCAGCCGGTGATTCCGGAATCATTGAATTGACTATCCCGCTTAGCACTCCTGCCAGGTATTCGTCATTATCTGTTGCATTATCATCTAAACCGGACGAAATATTCATCTTGTCAGGTATTGCGGAATCGGGATAATAGGTCTTCGTTAAACCGTAAGCACCCTGTAAATTCAATTGGGGATAAGCAGTTCCGCGAACCTGTTTATAGGATTCATCCGCCTTCTTAATTTCTTCCATTGCCATTAACAGTTCCTTGTTATTCTGTTTGGCTTTGGCGATGCTATTTTCCAAGTCAATGGCATATCCGCTGCTGAGAATTATTATCAGCAGTGATAATACAATGAATGTCTTTTTCATATTTGTTTTTTTTAACCTCGTTTTACAATTCCATAGAGTAGCATCTTGATAATAAACTCGTTATCCCGCTCAATTAAATTTAATAAGCGGGGCACATCCAAAATTTTCAAACCTGGTTCACCCATTATAAACCAGTCCGTTATCACTTCACAAAGCCGGTCTTCAGGAAAACGCTCATCTATCAAATCTTCATTTTTTCCCAGCTGGATAATTTCTGATAGAATCTGTATCATCACTTCCCTGCTTTGGGCTCGGTACTGAATCAATTGTTCCTGATAACTTTGCGGAATATTGATTAAGCACTCAATCAATATGGGCATATTCTCATAAATGAGTTTGATGGGAAAACTTAAAAATTCCGTCAGCTTTTTTTCAAAACCTTCTATGGAATTAAGATGCTTCCGAAGCATAGCAAAATACTCGCGTGTTTTTGCTTCTACAGAAGCCACAAAAAGGTCTTCTTTACTGGGAAAGTAATAATATACCGTCCCCTTGGCTATCTGTGCAGCGGTAGCAATTTCATCCAGTGAGGTCTTAGCAAAGCCGAATCGGGTGAATAGCTGTGTAGCTATATCCAATATCAACTTTCTCTTGTTCTGAGTAACACTCATTCTCCTACCTTCTAATTTATTGTTTAACTGTTAGTTATATAGTATTAACTGAACATCTGACCCATTACGGTCAAACGGTATATAATCGTCAAGACAAAATTTATGAAAATGAGGTATGATAGCAGTTGCCATCCCGTTTTGGCAAAAGAATACCAACTCCTTGTGATTATTGCCGAAATATACTTTGATAATAACTTAATTCAACGCCAAAATGATATTAGACAAGGCATTATGACAGTATAATGAATAAGAGCCGCTTGCGCAGCTCTTATTCTTTGGCTGATCATCAACATTGCCTGCTATCTGACCAGTTCACATCTTTCACAGCGGGCAGGCGCTCCAGATGCTTCACACAGATAATATAATCAATTTTAATCTTCCTGCCAAACAATTTTTCCATCCAGCATCGTTAGTTCGCTTTTTGCTTCTAACCAGAAAGAAGCTGGATAGTTCCGATAGTCCCGAATAACAAGCAAATCTGCTAATTTACCGTTTTCTATGGAACCGCGTTCTTTTTCGCTTTTAGAGGATTTTGCTGCTCCAATCGTGTAGCCCAAAATTGCTTCTATTGCAGTGAGGGATTGTTCAGGTCTAAATTGAGGCAAAGCAGGATTATTGTCAGTTCTTCTTTCCAGTGCACAATAAATACCCTGAAAAGGATTGATGGTTTCCACAGGTGTGTCTGAACCGAAAGCATAAGGAATTCCTGCTGTAATTATGCTTTTTAATGAATATGCCTGTTCCTTAGATTCCTTCCAGTGTTTTTTTATCAGCGGAACATCATTGGCAATATGAATTGGTTGCAGAGAAGCGAAGAGTCCCGATTTTTGCAATAAAGGGATGTCTTCGTTCCGAATTGCCTGAATATGTTCAATACGGTTAAAAAGTTGCTTAAATCTACCGGTTGCTTTTAACCTTAAAGCACAATCAATTACCTGCTTTACGCAGCGGTTACCGATAGCGTGAATAGTTGTGGAATAGCCGTTTTCGGCAGCGCAGAGCATAGTTGCATACAATTCTTCGTCTGAATAGCGTAAGATACCGTTTCCGCCACTTGGATAATTTGCGTACATTGCTGCAGTTTGTGAGCCCAAACTGCCATCACCGAATAGTTTTAATCCTCCCGGTTTGTAAAATTCATCTCCCTCGTAACTCTTTTTTCCTTCTTGCAGCACCTTTTCGTAATCCTCATAGTAAAAATGCCAGCAAAAACGGAATTTCTTTCCCTGTTCCTGGCTTATCAGCATCAGGTCTCTGCTGCCAATGCTTTCCATACTATTAAATCCTGTCAAACCTATAGGATAAATAGTTTCTACGGTATCTGCAATGGCTTGGATAAGCAATTTCTCATCAGGATAAATAATGTAGGGGTCAATTAGTTCGTTGGCTTTTTCCAGAAGAATTCCTGTAAGCTCTCCTGCATTGTTACGCTCTATTAAACCGCCCGCGGGATTAGGTGTATTATTATCTATACCGGCTATTTTCAGGGCTAAGGAATTGCAGAGTTCGCTGTGGTAATCCTTACTCATTAAAGCAACTGGGATATCAGGATATAGAGCATCCAGAAAATGGCAGTTTAACTCCTCTGGATGAGCTAAAGTATTTCTGTTCCATCCATAACCAAGAATCCATTGAGGTTGATGAGAGACCTTCTTTCTATAAGCAACCAGATAATTGTATATTTCGTCTATTGTATTGCAATGGGATAAGTTTACCAGAATTCTCCCTTTTGCATATTCCACAAAATGCGTATGCGCATCAATAAAAGCGGGCAAGAGCAGTCGCTTTTTCAGGTCTATAATCGTATAAGCGGATTTTGCCTGGAGGATGCAGTCCTGCAATGTTCCCATACCGGCAATTCTGTTCTTTCTCACTAACACGGATTGCTCAGTGAACCTTTTTTGCTTTGTATTCAGCACAAAGCCGTTAGTAAATATATATTCTTTCATTTTCTTAGCTCTAATGTAAACCAGATATTAACAAGTGAACGGGTTAAAGAATCAACAAGGGTATTGAAAAGAGGATAAAGTGAAGATGAAGACATAGTTTAGATATTTTGCCCAATCCAGAGAAAATCCCATATTCTTCACATTTTCTATAGGTTACGAACAGGAAATAAGAGAGAAGTCATATATTCCTTAAAAAAGCTCTTCTTGCTAATATCTGTTCATTCCGGTGCAACTATCATATTCTTAGTGCCTGTTCCAATTCTACTGCTTTATCGGTTTTATTGTCTCTATATTTAATGATAATCGGGCAGGCGATTTGAAAATCAGGGTTACTTTTCAGTCGTCGTGAACCGGGAACTACAACAGCATTGGCAGGAATAGTAAAGCTTTTACCGGCATCATATTCTAAAAATTTTTCCCTAATGCTGTCATAAATAGGTGTAGAAGCAGTTATAACAGTTCCGGAAGCAATCACTGCTTTGCTTTGGACAATGATGCCTTCATAAATTCCGGTATTTCCACCTACAAAAACATCATCTTCAATAATAACAGGACGCATTCCGATAGGTTCTAAAACCCCGCCAATAATAGCTCCTGCAGAAAGGTGAACATTTTTTCCAACTTGAGCACAAGAGCCAACCAGGGAATGGGAATCAATAAGTGTTCCGCTATCAATGTATGCCCCGATATTGATATAGGCAGGAGGCATAATTGTAACTCCGGATGAGATGTAGCAACCATTTCTGGCGGAACTGCCACCAGGGACTATTCTGATTTTATCATCCAGAGAGAATTGTTTTTCCGGTAGTGTATCTTTATCATAAAAGAGTTTATCCACACCCCACTGATAAGTAGTTAATTCTCCCATCCGAAAGCCAATAAGGATACCCATTTTCACCCATTCATTCACTTTCCAGATACCGTTTTCTTTCTCGCAGGAGCGTATTTTCCCGATATTCAAAGCGGCAAGGAACTCATTAAACAATGCCTTGTGTTCTGTTGTCCAAGTTTTGGGCTGGTTATTATAGAGCTCAATTATTTCCTGTTGCATCCATATTCCTTTGCTAAGATTTGTAAACGCGTTAAGGCAAGCTCTAAAGTGCTGAGCGGGCAACCAAAGTTCAAACGCATAAAACCTTTTCCATCTTCGCCAAATTCAGTTCCAGGTTCAAGTGCCAGTCCTGCCTTATTAATTATCAAATTTTGCAGTTCCTCATCAGTTAACCCCCAGTTTCTAAAATCCAGCCAAGCTAAAAAAGTTCCTTCAATAGGGCTTAATTGCACGCCTGGTAATTCACGCGGCACAAAATCGGTTATCATCAATCTATTATTATTCAAGTAAGAAAGTAAATCTTCCAGCCAACCCTCGGATTCATTATACGCAGCTATTAAAGCAGTTATTCCGAAGGTATTACCTGTATAGAGATGAAGCTTATTGTTAAGTTCGCTAAACTTATTTCTTATTTCCTCATTTGCTACAAGAACTACAGCTGTGGCTAATCCCGCAATATTAAAACTTTTAGAAGGCGAAACTCCCGTTAAGCAAAATTCCGCAAAATCATTCAAAGAAGCCAAGGGGAGGTGCTTATAATCAGGATATACGATATCAGCGTGAATTTCATC
>Ga0116171_10000087_pt1 | contig 91054 bp, 71 predicted proteins | sample AD_JPNHW2_MetaG_FD_89798 | JGI IMG/M metagenome (GOLD analysis project Ga0116171, IMG submission 89798) | Active sludge microbial communities of municipal wastewater-treating anaerobic digesters from Japan - AD_JPNHW2_MetaG | ecosystem: Engineered > Bioreactor > Anaerobic > Digestate | place...
TGTTTGTCTGGAATGAGATGGAGGAAATGACCCTGCAGGAGATCGCTGACAAAACCGGTGATAACATTAAAACGATCATATCGCGAAAGCGTTACGCAGTGGCTTATCTGCGCAAACGCCTTCAAAAAATGGTTTACGATTATTAACAATTTAAAACTTAGAAATCATGATGTGTTGCGGACAACAAAGTAGAAAAAGATCCTGGATCCTCAAAGCCATTTTCATTCCAATTGCTATTGCGGCAGGTGTATTTATTTTCGGGGGCCTGGTGATGCTTCTGTGGAATGCCATACTTCCCGGAGTGTTGGGCATAAGTACCATTACTTTCTGGCAGGCATTAGGAATATTGGTACTGTCAAAGATACTGTTTGGTGGTTTTATGCATGGCCCCGGCCATCATAAACACCATAACCATATGCACGACTGGCACGGGAAATGGATGCACATGAGCCCTGAAGAACGCGAAAAGTTTAAAGCCGAATGGAAAGAACGTTGCGGGCATACGGTAAAACAGGATTAATCAAAGAAAAAGTGCGGAGCTTACCTTCGCACTTTTTTTGTTTCAGAATTTCCTCAAATGAATTATGCTTTTTGCAGTGTAAAGCCAAAAGTAGTGCCGACTCCAAGGCTGCTGCGCACATTTATCGTTTGCCCGTGCGCTTCAATAATATGTTTTACAATAGCAAGGCCCAGCCCGCTCCCTGCATGTTCTAAAGCCCTTCCGTTTGCCGACCGGAAAAAGCGTTCAAAGATTCTCGGAATATCTTCCTGGGGAATTCCGATACCGTTATCGGAAACTTCTACCAATACCGACTCATCCATATCATAAAACGTGATTTTGATCCGGCCATCTGTTTTACCATACTTGATCGCATTTTCCAATAGGTTGTTCAGTACCTGCCTGATTTTTTCCTTGTCGGCAAAAACCTGAACCAGGCCGGGAAGTTTGTTGTGAATATGTATGGAGATGTTTTTTTGCTGTGCTTTTATTTCATAAGTTTCGACGATATCATGAGCCAGGGCCGACAGCTCAAATTTTTCTTTTTCCAGCTTCAGCGTTTCTGATTCGAGTTTTGAGATTATTTCCAGATCGTTGACTATGGCGATCATCCTGTCGATACTTTTTTCGGTGCGCAGCAGGTATTCACGATTGATGCTCTGATCTTCCAGGCCACCATCAAGCAGTGTAAGCACATAACCCTGTATGTTGAAAATGGGCGTTTTCAGTTCGTGTGATACATTGCCAAGGAAATCGCGACGGTAGTTTTCTGACTTTCTCAAGCTTTCCAGCTCGTTTTTTTTATCATCAGCCCATTTTTCAATTTCTGCTTCTGCATTTTCAAGCCAGTTATCTTCAATTTTAATTTTTTGTTTGGGCGTTTTCAAATTGTGTATCGTTTTATACAGCACCCTGATCTTTTTGAAGATATAATTTTCAACGGCTTTTTTGCCAATAATGTAAACGCCAAAAAATAACAATATGGCTGTAATAATAAGGAACAGCCAGTCAAATCGAAGGCCAGAAATAAAAAAATAGTAAGAGAAAATCAATACTGAAAAAAACAAAAACACATAAAAGGCTAATCTGAACGAAATGTCCTGAGGGCGGTATTTTTTCATAATGATTCAAATTTATAACCAATGCCTTTTACGGTTGTTAAAAATTCACCACCGATTTTTTCACGGACTTTCCGGATATGCACATCAATAGTACGATCGCCTACTATAACATTGTCGCCCCAAATTTTTGACAGTATCTCTTCGCGGGTGAACACCTTATTGGGCTTTGATGCCAAGAGATACAACAGCTCAAATTCTTTTTTCGGCAGGACAATTTTCCGGCCTTGTTTCATTACAACGTATTTTTCCCTGTCAATAAGCAGGTCATGAATTTTCATGGTCGAGGTCTCCGGAGTGCTTTCTTCAGCATCAGAATGCCTGCGGAGTAATGCATTGACGCGGCTTATAAACAACCTGGGCTTTATGGGCTTGGTTATGTAATCGTCGGCACCGGCATCAAGGCCTGCGATTTGTGAATAGTCTTCGCCGCGGGCCGTCAGAAACATGATAAGGGTTTTTGCAAGCGCAGGTATTTTTTTTAGTTCTGAACAGGTCTCTATGCCATCAATGCCGGGCATCATCACATCCAGCACAATAAGATGAGGGATGACCTCTTTGGCGGTTTTAATTCCGTCGGCGCCATTGCTGGCCGTATAAACTTTAAAACCTTCCTTTTTCAGATTATAGCTTAAAAACTCAATGATGTCGGGCTCGTCATCTACCAGTAGAATAATATGTTCATTATCCATGAATAATCCTGTTTGTACAAAGGTATAAAATTAGCTTCAATTTTTCATTCGGATTGATTTATATCAGCAAAATTGCATCAATGAATACTAAGTTTTACAGCTTGGTTTGTAGTATATTTTTATCATCAGTTGATTGTTAAAAAACCCTAAAAACCCTGGGCTTGAAAATAAATGATCGCAGCTTTTAGTTTATAAAAAACAAAGTGAAGCCTTTACGCTTTTTTTATTAGTTAAAGGAAAAATAATTCTTAAAAACATGAAAAAATCAGCCTTGCTTTTATCGATTATTTTTGCTGCCGGTACTATTTCAGGACATGATGAAAAAAATTCTCCGGTAACCGAAACAGGAACTTTACTAATACTGGTAACCGGGTTTAAAAGTACCGAAGGGCAATTAATTGTTGCGTTGTATAATAATGCAGCCGATTTTCCGGTTAGTGAGCCATACAAAGGCAGTGTCACCAAAATCAGCTCTAACAAAGAACTGGTAAAGTTCGAAAACATTCCCACCGGCAATTATGCGATTGCAGCCCTTCACGACATCAATAAAGACGGGAAACTTGATAAAAACATTTTTGGTATTCCTATTGAGGGCTATGGATTCTCGAATGACGCCAGGGACAAATACGGCCCACCATCCTTTTTGGCGGCCAGTTTTATTTATTTTGGCAAAGATGATTCAAAAATCATCGATCTGGAATACGGTATTCCCAAATAAGCTGTTTTAAGGCCTTAATTGTATTTTTTCAATAACAAAAATGGTCTAACAATGTTTTGCTCTTCCTAATAGCCCATCATGAAATTAATCCATTGGCTCTTCCATCATTTTTTTGCCAAGACGCGACCAGATTCAATAATAAATTACAAAGAACGGTTCATCATGATTTTTCCTGTTTTTTTAGTTTCTGATGTTTCAAAACCTTGGCTTCAATAAAAAAGATGATCTCTTCAGCAATATTTACAGTTTGGTCACCAACACGTTCCAATTTTCTAATGACAGACAGCAGGTGTAGGCTTTCGTCCACACAATCGGGACTTTGCTTAATCAATCCGGCTATCATTTTATTAGCATTTATGTTTATCTCATCAAGTTTTTTGTCCTCTTTGAAAAGTCCGGCTACCAAATGTTTGTTTTCTTTTTCAAAAGAATCATAAGCTCCTGAAAGCATTTTCAGGCTCGCATCAAACATTTCAATGATCCGCGTTTCTTTTATCAGGTCTTTACAAAATGGTTTTTCAGAATCCATGACAATATGGGAAATCCCGTTTGCGTAATCGCCGATGCGTTCGAGGTTATAATTAATTTTCAGGGCTGCCAGGACAAACCTTAAATCAATGGCAACAGGGTTGAACAATGCAAGAATTTTTTCGCAATCCATATTGAGTTTCAACTCGAAAGCGTCAACCCTTTTCTCGTTCACATTGATTTCATTTGCCAGTTCTTTATCAAAATCAATGAGAGCCGTTCTGACATTCGTGAGTTGATTGATAACCAAACTCCACATCTCAAGAACATCGGATTTTAAATCCTGAATTTCTGTATCTAAATGTGTCATAATTTTTATTTTTTTGTTTTATTTATTTCTAAAAAAAATCAACCAAACCGGCCGGTAATGTAATTCTGAGTTTTTACATTTATCGGATTAATAAACATAGTTTTCGTCTTATCAAATTCTATGAGTTCACCCAGATAGAAGAACGCAGTATAATCGCTTACACGGCCAGCCTGCTGCATATTATGAGTTACGATGATTATGGTATATTTATTTTTCAGGTCATAGATTAACTCTTCGATTTTAGCTGTTGAAATCGGGTCCAAAGCTGAAGCAGGTTCATCCATAAGTATCAGGGATGGCTCTATGGCAAGCGCCCGTGCAATACACAATCGTTGTTGTTGTCCGCCGGAGAGTTCATAAGCCGATTTTTTTAGTTTATCTTTTACTTCATCCCAAAGGGCCGCTTGTATAAGTGATTTTTCGACAATTTCTTCCAGTCGGTTTTTATTATTTTCTCCGTTGACCCTCAAACCATAAGCTACATTTTCAAAAATTGATTTCGGAAACGGGTTCGGCTTTTGAAAAACCATGCCTACAGATTTGCGAAGTTCATCAACGATAATATTTTTTTCATAAATGTTTTTACCATCAAGGATCACCTCTCCGGATATTTTTACACCATCGATTAGATCATTCATTCTATTGAATAACCTTAGAAACGTTGACTTTCCGCAACCCGAAGGGCCTATCAGTGCTGTTACTGTATTTGGTTTAACAGCAAAATCGATGTTTTTTAATGCCTGGAAATCCTTATAAAAAAGATTTACTTTTTTGGTTTCTGCTTTATACAAATTTTCAATGGTTGTATTTTTCAACTCCTGAACTTGTATGATATCTGTTTCTTTCATTTTAATTCATTTTATTTTTTTTACTGAAATAATGTCTAAATGTATTTGCCAAAAGGTTTGCCAAAAGCACCAGCATTATTAATACGAACGCGGTTCCATAAGCCATGGGCATACTTTCTTTAATATTGGTGCCGCTGGTGGTGAGCACGTACAAATGATAAGGAAGCGCCATCGCCTGGTCGAAAATACTATGCGGCAGTTTGGGTATAAAATAAGCAGCAACGGTAAAAAGTATGGGCGCTGTTTCGCCTGATACGCGGCTTATTGATAATATCAAACCGGTTGTGATATTCGGCGCGGCAATGGGCAGTACCACCCTTCTGATCGTTTGAAGTTTAGTGGCACCCAATGCATAACTGCCGATACGCAGATGATCGGGAACTGATTTTAATGCTTCTTCAGTGGTGCGTATGATCACAGGCAGAGCCAAAAGCCCCAGGGTTAATGAACCGGCAAGTATGGAATCGCCGAATTTCAGTTTGTTTACAAACAATGCCATACCGAATAATCCAAATACTATTGACGGGATACCTGCAAGATTGTTCGTCATTGATCTCATGAATTTTTTCAGCCAGTTTTCTTTCAGGTATTCGTTTAAATAGATGGCTGATAAAACGCCCACAGGAAATGCAAATATCATACTCCCTGCAACGAGACATAAAGTTCCGACAATGGCCGGCAGGATACCTCCTTTTGTCATCCCTTCATCAGGCATGGCAGTGAGAAATTCCCAGTTAATTACCGAAGCTCCCCTGACGATGATAAAGCCAAGAATGATAAATAATATGGCAACTACCATAACACTGATCAGGCTGAAAAATGAAAATGCAGCTTTTTGCTTTACCCTTTTGTTAATAAACGGCATCATGATGTTTTTCTGGTTTTAATGAGTTCAACGGAGGTATTAATAATAAGCGTTATCAGAAAAAGAATAATTCCTAATGCAAACAATGCTTTGAAATGAAGGCCTCCGTATGGGGCTTCACCAAGTTCGGCTGCAATGGTTGCCGGAATAGTGCGAACGGGTTCGAGGAAGGTGTGGGGTATAACACCAGCGTTGCCAGTTACCATCAACACTGCCATAGTTTCACCGACCGCCCTGCCAATTCCCAGTATTGAGGCGGCAGTAATTCCTGAGCGCGCATACGGTATGGTAACTCTTGTAATGGTTTGCCAGCGTGTTGCCCCTAAGGCCAGGCTTGCTTCTTTCAACGAAATGGGGGTTGTTCTGAGTGCATCTTCTGAAACGGTTATAATGGTTGGTAAAGCCATTATCCCAAGTATGATGCTTCCTGCCAGTGCCGTTTCACCCACAGGCAAATCAAATAGTTGCTGGATCAACGGGACAAGGACCACCAAACCGAAAAAGCCGTACACTACCGAAGGAATCCCGGCCAATAATTCAATCACAGGTTTTAAAACATTGCGAAGCCTTTGCGAGGCAACCTCTGCCATAAATATTGCTGTAGCCAGGCCTAATGGCAGGGCAATGAGGATAGCGCCAAAACTTACCCACAGTGTTCCTAAAATCAAGGGTAAAACACCAAATTGAGGCGCCGGCTCTGAAGTGGGATACCATTCTGTTCCTGTTATGAAATCTTTGACGGAAATTTTTGTAAGTGGTATCACATGCCCGTCAAGTTTTGCAGGAATGTATTTGTCTGAAAGATATGCCAAAATTCCCGGTTGCTGTTTGATCAATTCATTGATTTTTGAAGGAAGGTTTTCGAAATTCGCACCCAGTTCTTCATCGGTAAAATAGGTTGAAAGATCATTTATAGTAAAAAGAATAATACTGTCATTCTTGCCGCCTAATTGTTTCCAATTGGTGATATCATAATTGAAAATATCTTTCAGTTGCTTACTACTTAGTTCTTTTACTGTATTGTCATTGCTGACAATAAATTTGTATTTTTTTTCAACAGGAGTACTGTTAAACAGCCCGATGCCTTCGCTAAATAAAAATATGATGATGAACAGTACCGTCAAACTGGTGACAGTACTGCTCGAAAATAATACGCCTTCAAAAACCTTCTCGAATAATTTTAATCGCTTACGTTTCATTTGAAAATTTTCTTTTGGGCAGTTATTTTACTGGGACAAACCCTTCAGTCAATACAATTTGTTGTCCTTCGGCTGATAAAATATAGTTTATAAAAGGTGAAATTGACTTTTCAACCTTGGTTAAGTAATAAAAGTATAAAGGGCGGGTTATCGGATATGTCTTGTTTTTGGCATTGGCAATTGATGGCGTGATATACGTCTTTCCTTTGTCATACGAAACTTTTAAGGCTTTTACATTGTTCTCAACATAAGCAAGGCCGACATAACCAATGGCGCCTTTAGTCTGGCTCACGGATTGAACAATTGCCCCGGTAGCTGGCATAAGCATTACGGTGGATGCAAAATTCTTTTTATTTAATACATGTTCTTTCACAAACTCGTACGTTCCGGAACTGGTTTCCCTTGAATAAACAACAATTTTTAAATCTGCGCCTCCTACTTCATTCCAGTTTTTAATTTTTCCCGTGAAAATTCCTTCAAGTTGTTCGCGGGTAAGCTGGCTCACTTTATTGGCCGGATTCACGATCATGGAGATCGCATCATAAGCGATAATAGTTTCTTTGTAAGTTTTCCCGGCTTCCTGAAGTTTTAACTTTTCATCCATTTTCAGCGGCCTTGATGATTGTGCAATATCAGTCGTACCATTAAGTAATGCAGCAATTCCGACTCCGGAACCGCCACCAGTGACCGTGATGGAAGATCCACCATTTTTTTTCATGAATTTTTCAGCAAGTTTTTGCGATAAAGGCAAACAGGTGTCGCTTCCTTTGATCTTGCAGGCGACTTTTTGTGCGTTGATTACCGAGATGCTCAGTATCAGAGCTGCAACGGCCATAATTAATCTTTTCATTTTCTTTGTTTTTAGTTTTTTTAAAGTGTTGTGATTAGTATTTTTATTAAAATTTGTATTGCAGGCGCAGCGTATAAATATTATCACTGATATCACCGTCATATCCCGGCACGTTGGTTTTTTCGTTTAATACAAGGGTTGCATAGGCGGTAAGCTTGACATTCTCCATCATTTTAAAATTCACCCCAACTCCAAGCGTCTGGTATTTTATATCTGCTGCCGATAATAAGGTTTTATTGGTTGAACTGCCATTATAGTCATAGGTGGGTTTTATATTATGCCCGCTAATCCCGGTATTTGGATCGTACCAATCGTATTTTGCCACTATTCCAAATTTTGATCTTCCGATATTCTGTACCAGATAGAAGTATGCGCCATTAAATTTTCGGATATAAGTGTCCTTTGCCGGTAATGTTTTGGCATAAGTAGCATCGTTGGTACTGCCCGTGGTGCCTTCGTAAGCTGGCTGCTGCCCCATAATGAATTCTCCACGCAACTGTGTGATGCCAAAAGGAAAATCAAAGGTGAACTGAGCATCAATACCCAGATATTCTTTTACGGAATTTCCACCTTTATTCGTTTCTGTTGAATCAATTCCAAATCCGGCGGTTATACCATCTTGTAATGTTTGCATAGTATAAATTTTCTTTGTGCCGTTGTATGTGGTTCCTTTTAAGTATGAAATCCCAACACCATATTTGAAGAATTCATTTTTATTGGTGCCTGTGTAGGACAGACGTCCGATGAAATCTTTGTATTCTTTAAAATCCGGATTGATACCATTGCCTGAAAATAATCCTGCCTCTAATTTAAACCCGCTCCAGAAAGGTATGGTTTTAGGAAGATTAACAACGACCTCGGCACCAAGGTCTCTTTCACCGGGAAATAGTATCTGTGACATTCTGGCGCGTTCAGGAGATTCGCGAAGGCTTGACGAATAGGGGATTTCAAAACCAAACGGACGGTTAAAAATCCCGGCGGTTATTCCAAAAGTTTTCAGCCAGGGTTCGGTGAAACTTGCATAAGCATCTTTTACGGCAACTCCTTTTTCTGTGGCGTCAATCTGGATCACAAACTGTGTCAGGTCTGTAACATAGGCTACTTTCAAGCGCCCTCTTCGTACCATAAACCTTTTATCGCTGGCGGCCGAAAAATCTCCGCCTTCAAAATTTTTGGTTCCCGGTTTATCTGCAATTTGGAATTGCCCTTGCAGGTACCCTGAAATTTTAATCTTTTTCAGCAAACCGAGTTCGGAGTTCAGAATTTCAATACTGTTTTTTACCTCCTCAATCTTAGGACTTATAGTGTCGTTATTGTTTTGTGGTTGTTTCTGAGCATAAATCACAGGTAAAAAATTTGACATTAATAGTAAGGTCATAATTGGGAATAATTTCTTTTTCATACACCAGGTTTTTGATTTATAGATTTGTTTTTTCACGGTACAAAATAACCACCCTGGTATTACATGAATATTAATTCGGTATTAAGTAATTATTAAGTATTTGCAGGTAATCCAGCGCTATAATAAAAAAAAACCAATTAGAAAACGGCTGGATAAAAACTTAACATAAACTTAATATAACCTTAACCTAAATACAACCTGATAATTGGTAATCCTCACTTTTAGCTTTGTAAATTTGCATTCAGATAAATAATATGTTAACTTTAATAGGCCATTATGGAAATTTCGAAAGTGATGAAGGCACTTAAACCTAAAGAAAAAAAATTCTATCCCCTGTTTCAGGAATCTGCCGAAAACCTTGTCAAAGGAGCTACCTTATTGAATAAATATTTTCTTATTACTGATAAAATTGAAAAAGAAAGAATTCTTGCCTCCATCAAGGAGCATGAGAATCTTGGTGATGACATTACTCACAAGATGTTTGATGAACTCAATAAAACATTCATTACCCCGTTCGATCGCGAAGACATCAACAAACTTACCAGTTCGCTGGATGATGTGATGGATCAGATCAACAGTTTTGGGCAGAAAGTCAGGATTCATCCGGCTAAAAATGAGCCCGGTTGTTTTCTTGAAATGAGTGAACTCATTTTACAGGCAACATACAACATTAAAAATGCCATGTCGGAACTGAATAATCTTAAAAACCCAAAAAAAATTATGGAATCCTGCATCCGGATCAATGAAATAGAAAACCAGGCGGATGATGTTTATCACCGGGCGGTCTCTGATCTGTTTGAAAATGAAAAGGACGCTATTGAGCTCATTAAAATATCAGGTATGCTCGCCTCCCTTGAAAAAGCCACCGATATGGCCGAAGACGTAAGTGATGTTATAAAAGCAATAATTGTAAAAACAACATAAAAATATGGTTATGGACTTTACTTTACTAATTATTATTATCGTTCTGGCCTTTGCATTTGATTTTGTAAATGGGTTTCACGATGCGGCCAACTCTATTGCAACCATCGTTTCCACAAAAGTTCTCACACCCTTACAAGCCGTGATATGGGCTGCTTCCTTTAATTTTCTTGCCTATGCAATTTTTGAACTTCATATTGTGGATACCATTTCGAAAACGGTGGACACCAGTGTTATTAACCTTCAGGTAATTCTTGCCGGGCTTGTTGCCGCGACGATATGGAATTTGCTCACATGGTACCTCGGGATTCCCTCCAGTTCATCACACACGCTGGTCGGTGGATTTGCCGGCGCTGCCGTAGCTTTTGGCGGATGGGGTATCGTACACAGTGGCGTAATTATTAAAATAGGCGCTTTCATCTTTCTTGCACCTTTATTGGGCATGGTCATCTCATACTTTTTTTCGATACTGATGCTTTATGTCACCAAAAGGATGAAACCTGCCAAAGTCCATAAGGTTTTCAGGCCGCTCCAGCTGGTTTCTTCCGCTCTGTTCAGCCTCGGGCACGGAGGCAACGACGCACAGAAAGTCATGGGAATCATCACAGCGGCTATCATCGTTTATTTTAACGGCGTTGATCCATCAACTATTCCTCATTGGGCTCATATTACCTTTACACCGGCCGGAAAAATCCATGCTATTCCGCATTGGATCGTTCTTGGATGTTATTGTTGCATTGCCGCCGGAACGATGATGGGCGGATGGAAAATAGTGCAAACGATGGGCTCTAAAATCACCCGACTAACACCTTTTGAAGGATTTGCCGCTGAAACATCGGGAGCCATGTTACTTTTCGGAACAGAAGCTTTTGGAATCCCTGTAAGTACCACGCACACAATTACCGGAGCGATCATGGGCACAGGAATGACAAAAAGAGTATCCGCTGTCAGATGGGGCGTCGGGAAACGGCTGCTGGTGGCCTGGATACTGACCATTCCGGTGAGCATGCTCATAGCCATGGGAGTTTATCACCTGATTATGCTATTCTATTAAACATAAATTAAAACGCTAATACTTAAGCAGATTCTGCAGCTCAAACGATTGTTGCGAGTTTTAGACTATCGGCCGCAGTGGATATCTTTCCAATCCATATTACTCTCATTATTGCCTTTGAAGCCAAAATCTTTCATCATTATTATTTTTGGTAAATTTCGGCGGGCGGGATTGTCCTGACGGCGGCGTGTGCAAGCTGTGAATGAAAAAAATTTAGAAAATCAAAAAAGGCGCCGTAGGCGTTTCCCGACGTATGCCGTCGGGACTACTTTAGATTTTCTTATTTTTTTTAGAGCCCGCCTGAACGAATGTTCATTCGGGCAGGCGCGTTGAAGCATTCGTCAGGACGGCCCTTTTTTGAATACTTTTTTGGGAATGCAAAAAAGTATTATGTGAAATTTAAAATTAAATAATGCCGCTTTTGATAAAGTTTATAATCACTTTTCTAATTTTTAAACTACTGGCAATCGGTATAAATAAAAAAACTAAAACTTAAGCAGATTCTGCAGTTCAATCGCTATGGAATCTGCTTTTGATTTTATGGGCGTCGCCGATAAGGGAATTTTGACCGGGATATCCAAGTTCAAAGGTATTTTCCCGGAGACAGGCAGTTTGTAAGGAAATGTGATCAGTGCTTCGCTTTTAACCGGAATGTTTAGCGGGACATTAATGTCTACGGGTATCGTCAGTTGAATCTTGACCGGGATGGTTTCCGAAATAGGGATCTTGACCGGGATGTCGGTTAAGATGCTGATCGGATTTTTTATGTCCAGCGTGATGTCTTGCTTAAGCGGAATGTCTGCGATGATAGGGATCCCGATGCCTTTTTTCTTTTTTCGGTTGGTGGGAATGGTAAATTTTTGATCAACAGAAATAATTTCATCCAGCGGGACCACAATTTTATTTTTGAACAAAATAGCCGTATCTAAATGTATTTTCTGGTTTATGGTAAGTTTGATCGGCGTCTCTATCTGCTGGTCAACAGGTATCATGGCTTTGAAGGGAAGATCGTACTTCACACCCATCTCAACTAACACAGGAACGGTTTGCTCAATCGTAAAAGCGGTGGAAATTTCCAGTGTGTCTTCCACGTGTACCGTATAATCAATTTCCGAGTTTCCAAGCCGCACTAGCATCCCTGAAACTTTTGCCAGGCGCGATTCAGCTCTGAATTTCACAAACAGCAGGGTGCCGATAATGCCAAGATTCAATAGCAGTGAAATAATTACCAAAAGTTTCGTTTTGTCTTTCATACAACTATCAGGATATAATCTTATTTTTGTATCAAATAATCCGGGTCCGAAATTATGAAAAAAATAATTATCTGGTTTTTATTAAATGCAGCTATTATTTTTCCGGCTTTGTCACAGATGTTGATCCAACCGACCTTTGTCGATTCGGTGGAGATGCGCGATGGAAAAAAACTTGCCGTGGACATTTACATCCCGGATACCTCAGGTGGGGCGGTATATCCGGTTATTTTAGTTCAAACACCCTATAATCGTCTTTTGTACAGAACTATCGGCCTGCCACTTTTCGGCAATAATATTGCCTCGGCAAATTATGCGATGGTCATTGCCGATTGGCGCTGCTTTTATGGCTCTTCAGCAGCTTGTGCCGGTAATTACGACCGGGCAAAAGACGGATATGACCTTGTGGAATGGATTGCAGCACGGACGTGGTGCGACGGGAAAGTAGGCACCTGGGGGCCTTCAGCGCTTGGCCGGATTCAGTTTATGACTGCCCGTAAACGTCCGCCACATTTGGTGTGCGCTGTGCCGCTTGTGGCCGGCCCGCAATATAGTTATCCGGAATATTATCCTGGAGGTGTTTACCGGACAGAATATGTTCAACAGTTGGATGCACTTGGTTTTGGTTCTTCATCAACCATACTTGCACACCAGACTCATGATTATGTTTGGATATATAGTGAAGCAACAAATTTTTACCCGGACTCTATCAGTGTCCCTTTACTCATGATAGGAGGCTGGTACGACCATAACATAAATGTAATGATGGATTTCTTTGCAGGTATCCGGCAATCTTCTTTCTCAAATGTCCGGGATAAACACCGTCTGCTTATGGGCCCTTGGACTCACGGCGGACATGGCAATGCGGGTATCGGCGCTCCTCAGCAAGGCGAACTTTCATACCCAAATGCTTCAGGTTGGAGCGACTCACTGGCCCTGGCACATTTTGATTATTATATGCGTGCTGTCCCAAACAACTGGAATACCACTCCTAATATTCAATATTTCCAAATGGGAGATAATGTTTGGCAAAACTGCGCTTCCTGGCCACCTTCCGGTGTAAGTGATTATACGTTATATTTACAAAATGATGGCGGGATCACGGCTTCATTGCCTTCGGGACTTAACGATTATAAAGAATTAGTCTATGATCCACATAATCCATCACCAACAATAGGAGGGTCGACTTTACGTGCCGATTTGGAACAAGGCCCTTATAATCAGGCGCCTTTGGTTGAAAGCCGTAATGATATCCTTGCATTTACAACAGCAGTTCTTTCTGCCAATGTAGTGATGAAAGGCAAAGCAAAGATCCATCTTTTCGTTTCTTCTGACAGAAAAGATACAGATTTCTCTGTCCGCCTGACCGATGTGTATCCCGACGGACGTTCTATGTTGCTTTCTGATGGAATTGCCAGGATGCGCTTCCGTGATGGCTATTCGGCAAATGATACTTCCTGCATGACACCGGGCCAGGTATATGAAATACAAATCGAACTGCCCGATATTGCAATTACTTTTCTTGCCGGGCATCGTATCCGGATTGATATCAGTTCATCAGATTATCCGCGGTTTGATTGCAACCTCAATAACGGGGGCGCCATGTATGCCGCCGGTGACACACTGATTGCTACTAATAAAGTCTTTGTGAGTTCAGATCATGCCTCATACATTCAAATGCCTCTGAACGGGTTTTATACGGGTTTGCCCGAAACAGCATTATCATCTAAATCACTGGTACATATTTTTCCTAACCCTGCCACTGATGTTATTACAGTGAATTTCTCAGATTTAACAGACAAAGAAGTCAATGTGACTATCACCGATATGGCCGGAAAAAATGTTTTTTCTGAAACCTGTTCTTTGAAAAACACCGGCGAAAATTCCATCCTTGTAGGGATTGAAGGAATGGCCAATGGGTTGTATGATGTACACATTAACGGTTCCAGTTTTACGTTTACTGAAAAAATAATTATTAAAAAATAAGATCCTATGATACAATTTTCAGATTACCCGGTTCAAACCGAAGAGCAATGGCAACAAAAGATAAAGTCTCTGGCTGAAATTCAGCATGATAACAAGGAATTGCAGCAAATATACCGCAGTATACTTTCCCTGGTTGACCTGACTACCCTGGAAGGTTCGGATACCCCGGACAGAGTTTCAGCGCTTTGTACCAAAGCGTATTCAGTAGAAAACACTGAGAAGTTGATACCGAAAGTAGCGGCTGTATGTGTGTATCCGCCATTTGTCCGGCAATGTAAGAACGAACTGGTGGGGAAAGATATTAACGTGGCTTCCGTGGCCGGGGCATTTCCATCCGGGCAGTCGCCATTGTTCGTGAAACTCGAAGAGATAAAATATGCCGTAGCTGAAGGCGCTGATGAGATTGACATGGTAATTTCACGGGGCAAATTTCTAAATGGAGAACTCCAGGTGGTTTTCGATGAAATCAAAGCTATTAAGGCTGTCTGTAAAGAAGCCCACCTGAAGGTGATACTTGAAACAGGAGAACTAAAAACAGCAGAGAATATCAGAAAGGCAAGCGAAATAGCCATTCTGGCAGGAGGAGATTTTATTAAAACGTCCACCGGAAAGATGCAGCCGGCTGCTACTGAAATGGCAGCTGTAGTGATGTGCGAGACTATCAGGGAATATTTTGAAAAAACCGGAATCCGTATTGGCTTTAAACCGGCCGGTGGTATCTCTGATGCTCCAACAGCAGTAAGATATTATAACATCGTTAACTCCATTTTAGGCAAAGAATGGCTCAACAAGCATTTATTCCGGTTTGGGGCCAGCCGTCTGGTAGATAATTTACTGGCGGCAATAGAATAATGTTATCAATGCGGGTTGTACGCTCGGACAAATTTGAATTTTAGTATATGGAATGGTTGTACCTGTTTGTTGCAGGTGTTTTCGAAATAGGCTGGCCACTGGGATTTAAATTATCCCAGGTACATGCTGAAAACAAATGGCTTTGGGTCATAATGGCTGTAATATCCATGGCATTAAGCGGGTTGTTTTTATGGCTTGCTCAGCGCCACATACCCATCGGGACAGCTTATGCCGTTTGGACGGGAATTGGGGCCAGCGGGACTTTCCTGATCGGGATCATCTTCTTTAAAGACCCGGCCACCATGCTGCGTATGCTTTCAGTTTTGCTTATCATTATTGGTATTGTAGGCCTGAAGATTGCGCATTGAGTTTTTTGAGGTGTCAATTTTGGATAGTATTTGAGAGGATTATTAATTTCTTTTAAAAATATGTTTTTCCTTTTTATCTCATTATGATTATTTTTGCTGAAAATAAACTTTATAACTTAAAATTTAAATTATGAAAATTGTTGTTGTTGGAACCGGTTATGTTGGATTAGTTACAGGAACTTGTTTCGCTGAAGTAGGTATCGATACAGTCTGCGTGGATATTGATCTGGAAAAAATTGAAAACCTGAAAAAAGGTATTTTGCCGATTTACGAGCCAGGGCTTGACACGATGATACACCGTAATGTGGAAAAAAACCGCCTTCATTTTTCTACCGATCTCGCGTCGGCACTTCCCGGTGCTGAGGTTGTTTTTATTGCGGTTGGCACACCTCCGGATGAAGACGGTAGCGCTGATCTGAAACATGTGCTTGGCGTGGCTGCTGAAATCGGTAAAAACATGGATGAATATTTACTGGTGGTTACCAAAAGCACCGTGCCGGTTGGTACTGCTGTCAAGGTTAAAAATGCCATCACCACTGAGCTGAACGCCCGGGGCGTTGATATTCCTTTTGATGTGGCATCAAACCCTGAATTTCTCAAAGAAGGCGCCGCTGTTGACGACTTTATGAAACCCGACAGAATTGTGGTGGGCCTGGAATCTGACCGCGCACAAAACGTGATGAAACAACTTTATAAACCGTTTACTCTTAATGGCCATCCGGTGATTTTTATGGATATACCCAGCGCTGAAATGACCAAATATGCCGCTAATGCCATGCTGGCAACAAAGATCAGCTTTATGAACGACATTGCCAACCTGTGCGAGATCATGGGTGCTAATGTGAATATGGTACGGAACGGAATAGGCAGCGACAGGCGTATCGGAAACAAATTTATTTATCCCGGTATCGGTTATGGCGGATCCTGTTTCCCTAAAGATGTGAAAGCCTTGATCAAAACGGCCAATGAAAATGGTTATAACCTCCGTGTTTTAAAATCGGTGGAAGAAGTAAATGATGACCAGAAAAGTGTGTTGTTCAATAAAGTGCTGAAATATTTTGATAACCAGTTGAAGGATAAAGTCATTGCTATGTGGGGCTTGTCGTTCAAACCCGAAACCGATGATATGCGTGAAGCACCTGCCTTGGTACTGATCGAAAAGTTCCTAAATGCCGGAGCCAAAATAAAAGCTTACGACCCCGCAGCCATGAAAGAAGCCAAACGCAGGCTGGGCGATAAAATTGAATACGTGAACGACCAGTACGAAGCGCTGATTGATGCCGACTGCCTGCTGATTGTAACCGAATGGACGGAATTTCGTTTACCCAACCTGAATGTGATAAAAAAGCTGCTGAAAAAGCACGTGATCTTTGACGGTAGAAATATTTATGATATTAAAAATTTGAAAGAAGAAGGCTTTGAATATTTCTGCATAGGCATCAACACCTCAAATTAAGTTATGAAAAAAAAGATATTGGTCACCGGTGGTGCTGGTTTTCTTGGATCACACCTCTGCGAAAGGCTTCTCAATGATGGCAATGAAGTCATTTGCCTGGATAATTATTTCACCGGATCAAAACAGAATATTGTCCATTTGCTGGATAACCCGTATTTTGAACTTATCAGGCACGATGTGACCATGCCTTTTTTTATCGAGGTGGACGAAATCTATAACCTTGCTTGTCCCGCATCGCCTATCCATTACCAGTATAACCCGATTAAAACCATCAAGACTTCTGTGATGGGTGCCATCAACATGCTCGGACTGGCTAAACGCATACAGGCAAAAATCCTGCAGGCTTCCACCAGCGAAGTTTACGGCGACCCGAAAGAACATCCGCAAAACGAATCCTACTGGGGTAACGTAAATCCAATAGGGCTCCGCGCCTGCTATGATGAAGGCAAACGTTGTGCGGAAGCCTTGTTCATGAACTACCACCGCCAGAACAATGTTAAAATAAAAATTGTAAGGATCTTCAATACCTACGGACCGCGCATGCACCCCAACGATGGACGGGTGGTGTCTAACTTTATTATTCAGGCTTTAAAAAATCAGGATATCACCATTTACGGCGATGGCCAGCAAACGCGCAGTTTCTGCTATGTGGATGACCTTATTGAAGGTATGATACGAATGATGAAAACCCCCGACGATTTTATCGGGCCGGTTAATGTCGGCAATCCTTTTGAATTTTCTATACTGGAGTTGGCACAGCTGGTTATTGAGCTTACTAATTCAAAATCAAAAATTATTTTTCAGCCTCTGCCTTCCGATGATCCATTGCAACGCAAACCCAATATCGAGCTTGCAAAATCAACACTTGGCTGGGAACCCAAAATACAACTCAGGGAAGGGCTGATAAAGACCATCGAATACTTTAAAAAGTGAAATGAAAATTTTAATTACTGGCAGTAAGGGCCAATTGGGCAACGAACTACGGGTGTTGTCTGCGGATTATCCCCAACACCAATATTTTTTCTGCGACATTGAGGAGCTTGATGTTTGCAATGAAGCGGCGGTTTTATCTTTTATCAAAGAATATCAGATTGAACTTATCATAAACGGTGCTGCTTACACCGCGGTTGATAAAGCCGAGCAGGATCGGGATGCCGCATTTAAGCTGAATGCCGGCGCTGTCGAAAACCTTTGTAAGGCCGCCCTGGCCAATAAAACTTATCTGGTTCATATTTCAACGGATTATGTGTTTGACGGAACCAAAAAATCTCCATATACCGAGGCCGACGCTGTGAATCCCGTTTCAGTGTATGGAAGTAGCAAGCTGAGAGGGGAGGAAATGATATATAAATATGCCCTGCCTTCACTGATCATCCGCACTTCATGGCTTTATTCCTCTTTTGGAAATAATTTTGTGAAAACGATACTACGTCTTGCAAACGAAAAACCCGAGCTGAGGATCATTGCTGATCAGCACGGTTCGCCAACCTATGCCCGGGATCTTGCAAAAGCAATACTTGATATTATCTCCTTCCATCCGTTACCGGGCAACCCCGAACTCTATCTTTTTTCTAACCTTGGAGAAACCACTTGGTACGAATTTGCAAAAGTGATAACGGAACTTTCCGCGATAAACATCCCCGTTATTCCCATTGAAACTAAAGATTATCCCACAGCTGCCACAAGGCCTCAAAACAGTATTTTCAGCAAAGACAAAATAATCCGCGACTTTCATTTGCAAATCCCTGAATGGAAAGACAGCCTGAAAGAATGCCTCGCTCTTTTGAATAAAAACAACTGATTTGTTCTTGTCGTTGAAATTATCGGGTAGTGTAAACGTTATATTACTTAATTTTATAGGACAAATTTATTTTAATTATGCGAAAAATCCGGATCGTTTTGTTAGCTGTTTTTCTCTGCTTTAGATTTTACACAAGCGTGGCGCAGGATCGGGTTCAACCCGAACAGCAGCTTTTTTATTATGGGCAATTTGCCATAATCTCCATTGATAAACAATTATACCTTTCGGATACTTCGGATTATTTTTATATTCACGTAAGCATTAAGAACATATCGCGAAACGCCCTTGGCATTGATTTGTCAAATCCCTGGTATGTGTTGTATCCCAACCAGTGGCAGTTTTCGGATACCACGTTCCGGATGGACATTAACGAAAGCCAGATCATTCCTGAAGAACTGACGGCAAAGAAAGCTGAGGAATTTGCTTCGAAAATCCGGGATCATAAGCTGACCATGGTGTTGCCGGGGAATGCCTTTGATTATTACACAGAATTTAATGCGGAAAAACCTAAAGCAGAAGAAATCGCCAAATACAAATACCTGATCGTTGCCATCGACGGGCAAATGTTTTTTACCGACGGGACAAACATAGAACATGTTAAATGCAACGGCGACCTGAATGTAGACAGAGAGTTGGCTTTGAAATGCCCTTTTACCTGGCAGCAGATTTCTGAAAAACAAAAAATCCGCCACAGAAAATAACTATGAAAATAAGCACGCGCACCTTGCTTGTAATTTCGGCTGTTACGCTGCTGCTGGTTGTTCCCGCCAACATTTTTCAACCGGTTGCGGTTGCAACTGCCAATGCCAATCCCTGGCAAGTTTTACCTGCAGAATATCCCGGGTACCTGCCCCGTTTCAGTGTTATTTTCTCAGGGTTGGCGCTTTCACTGATTTCTTTAATCATTTTCATCACAAGCCTTTTTTTCTCCAAACATGCTGTATCAGACAAACTGGCCAACCTGAGCATGTTTGTGTTCGTGTTCGTTATTGGCTGGATGGCAATTCCCTATTGGACAAACGGACTGTATCATGTTTTTTGCTGCGGCACTTCCTCTCTTTTCGACCCAAAATCGCTTTTGCCAATGACGATCGTCGGTGAGGCCTGGCGAATTCCTATACTGATATTATATCCGTTGTTAATGGGTTACTTGCTTTTCAGCCTGATCAGATTTATCGTGATCGTTGTCAGATATCGTAAGCCCGGGCTTAACAATATGATCATTTTAATTTTTAACCTGCTGATAATCGGAGCTTACTTTTTTACCCCGCATTATTTTTACTGGCTGCTGGATTAAGGAGCCGGTAAATCACATTTTTTCTCAGGTTATTTTTTAATACTTAGTATCAAAATGTCCGAAATCATCTTTTTACGTTCCTTCAGGAACCTTGCAAAATCTTTTTCATCCATGTTGTTTTTTTCCTGAATTACCGGCTTGATGGTAAAAGGAAACGTGATGAGCGAAACCATATTTATATAAAACTGTGTCGGATCGCAGGGTTTGATAGTGCCTTTTTTTATTTCCTTTACAAACTGGCTTGAAAAGGTTCCGGTATCGTAAAGGTTTTGAAAGATATGAAGTTTTTTTATTTTTTCAGGATTGCGTTGCAACACCGAAAGCACAAAATAGGTCAGCCGCGGATTTTCCTGCAGGATATCAATATAGGTGCTCACATATAGCTTAATCTTTTCTTCCAAAGACATTTCCGAGCTAAGAATGCTGTTGAGGGTAGGGGTGTACGTGCTGAGCAATTCTGAAAATATGGAATCAAAAAGGTTTTCTTTACTTTGAAAATGATAGTTAAGCAATGCAATGTTGATGGATGCTTTCGCAGCAATATCCCGGATACTGGTGCGCTCAAATCCGTGCTCGAGGAAAAGTTCCAATGCCGCCTGCTTAATTTTCTTTTCTGTGGTCATATTGTGGCAAAATTAAACAATGTTTTATACAGTGTTTAAAAAATATTCAACCAGATATTTTTTATTTTTTATAAAGCCGTCCCTGCCACGTTTCCCGGACCTTCATACGTTGCTCGATCATCTGCAACACCCGGTCGGCGCGTATCAACCCCCATGTGCTTACCTCAAGAAAACGCGGAGGCACTTCACCCGAAAGACGTTCAATGATGATCCCTGGGTTGAGCCGTTCCAGAAAATCTATGACAAAATCAATGTATGTTTCAAGGCTGAACAGGGTAAAAGAAGCAGGATCGGTGTGGTATTCTTCAGCCATTTTAGTGCCTTTAATGATTTGGAGCTGATGCAGTTTAATGCTGTTTAACGGAAGTTGTGAAATGATCTCAGCCTGATCCAGCATAGCTTCGGTGTTTTCTCCCGGCAAGCCGAAAATGATATGTGCTGATGTAAAAATATGGCGCGCAGCAGTTTTCCGGATAGCTTCCACCGCTGTTTCAAAAGAATGCCCTCGGTGGATGGTATTTAACGTTTCATCATAGCATGATTCGATGCCGTATTCAACGGACACAAAATATTTTTCAGAAAGTTGCTGAAGGTAATCCAGCTTTTCATCGTCGACACAGTCGGGGCGGGTACCAACAGAAATCCCGGAGATCGAAGGATGAGCTAATGCTTCGCCGTATATTTTTTTTAGTTCATCAAGAGTTTTATATGTGTTTGAATACGGCTGAAGATAAGCGATATATTTGGTAGCCCTGCGGTAACGGAACTTATGGAATTCAATGCCTTCATCAATTTGCTGAGTGATGCTTTTTTCCGGCAGGCAGTAGGAGGGGTTGAACGCATCATTGCTGCAATAGGAGCAGCCACCGGTTCCAATGGAACCATCGCGGTTCGGGCAGGTAAATCCTGCGTCAATGCTGAGCTTTTGAAGCCGGCTGCCAAAGGTTTTTATGCAGTAGGCAGAAAACGTGTTGAAACGCCTGTCGTTACCCCAGGGAAATATGAAGTTGGATTTTTCAGCCAAGTTTACGTTGTTTCTTCTATGGTTTCAATATAGTTGACACCTCTTTCAGCGAGTTCACTTAGCATATATTCCACACATTCCGGATAGTCGCCGATGTATTCGGGAACCGATAACCCCTTCCGGTTATATAACCCGTTCGCGATCATGCGCAGGGCGACAGTGGCTGTATAGCCCGTGGTCCGCGCCATGGAATGTGTTAGCGTTTCTTCATCATACCTGTCAAGCAGGTCGTAAGTATAACGAAGTTTTTTACCATCTTTTTTGCCTTCCACAATCACCTTCATAATGGTAAGGTCGTGTTCGCCTTTGTTAAGTTTCCAGATGGGGAACAGCAATTCTGCCGTGACATCCATGGGTTTTATTTTCACACCTTTCACGTCAATTTCTTGCTGGCTGAAAAATCCGGTTTCTCGAAGAACTTTCATAAGCGCAATATGGCCGGGATAACGAAGGGTTTTCTCTTTGATGTTGGCGGCTTTTATAGTGCTGCCTAACGAACGTATCCCATCGCTGTTGAATGCCTCCAGGGTGCCGATACCCGGAAAATTCAGAAGTTCTGCGTCCGATAATGCTTCCCTGGTAATCAGTTTGTGATTTTCAATATAACGTGCCGGCCTGGTATATTCTTCTATCACATCAATTGGGGAAAAAACGGCTTTATATTCATAGGGATATTCCCGGATTTCGGGTAATCCACCGACATAGGTAATGGCTGTATCTGTCTCGTCAAGCAGGTGGCTGGCGTAGCCGGTCAGGATGTGCATCATACCGGGCGCAACCCCGCAATCCATCACGGCAATAACATTGTTTTTAAGGGCCAGGTCGTTCAGCAAAAAAGGATCCTCCGGGAAGAACGAGATATCCACCACATTTTTTCCGGATTCGATGATGGCCTTAAGTGTCTGAAAGCCCATAAATCCTGGAACCGCATTGATCACCATGTCGTAATCAGCGATCATTTTTTTTACTTTTCCGGTATCGGACAGGTCTTCCTGAATAGTTTTAATTCCAAAGCTCTGCAGGTATCCGAACGAAACGTTGCTGATATCCGAGCTGCAGACTTCAAATTCCTGATCTTTTGCAAGGTCGATAGCCATGGGCCCACCTACGAGGCCCGCACCCAAAACGATAATTTTCATTTTATTAGTTTTGATATGATGCAAAGCTACGGAAAAATGTTATATAATTTAATCAGAAACCGCCTTTGCGAAATACACACCGAAAATTGCATAAAATGACGATCCAAGAACGTGGGAATTTAAAAACATTAATAACTGTAATTCATTAGATTATTACCATACTTAATAGCCTTTTTATAGAGCAATCGAAAACAGTAAAATAATTTTGATATTTGTATGTTATGTGAAAAATAATTGTATATTTGCTTAATTTAAAAAAAATAAATATGAAAAAGTTAATTACATTTTTTTGTTGCTTGTTTTTGACTTTAAACCTGTTTTCACAGGGATATTGGACGCAAAAAGCTGACTTTGGAGGCACTCAAAAATATTGGGCTGTTGGTTTTTCTATCAATGGAAAAGGATATGCAGGCCTGGGCCGTGGTGATGGTTTTAGTAATTCAAGTGATCTGTGGGAATATAACCCTGTTACTAACGCTTGGACTCAAAAAACGAGCTTTCCCGGAGGAGCAAGGTATTCATCGCACGTTTTTGTAATTAATAATAAGGCATATTTTGTTTCTGGCGCATATTGGAGCGGCATTTCCGGAGACTATACCCCATATAATGATGTTTGGGAATACAATCCTGCAACCGACACCTGGCTTCAAAAAAATAATTTCCCCGGTCCGGGCAGGCATGATGCTTTTGCTTTTTCTTTTGCCGGTAAGGGGTATATATGTTTCGGGCAAGATGATAACCAGGTCCGATTAAATGATTTATGGGAGTATAACCCAAGCACAGACAACTGGACACAAAAGGCTAATTTCCCTGGAACGGCCCGGTCCGGAGGAATTCAATTTGGCTTTCAAAGATTTGGTTATATTGGATTGGGAAGAGATGACAATGATGTGTCACTCGGAGATATCTGGCGTTATGATTGTTCTCAAAATACCTGGGCTCAGATGGATAGTTTTCCAGCTGCAAGCAGAACATCGGCATCAACATTTGTAACGGATTACAGAGCATATGTGGTTTGTGGGTATAATTTCCAGACATCGTCCTATCCGCATGAATTATGGGAATATGACCCAAATACCGATTCATGGGTGCAAAGGGAAGATTTCCCTCCGGGTGACAGAGCCTGTGGAACAGCCTTTACAATCAATAATATAGGATACTTCGGCTTAGGTAATGTTTATAGTAGTTTTAATAAAGATTTCTGGGAATATACTCCTTCTGTAGGCGCTAATATTAATCAGTTTGAGCAAAACGAGATCCTGATTGATGTTTTTCCTAACCCATTACAAAATGAATTAAACATTGATGTAAAAGGCCATAAGTTGACCTCAGACATTCTTTTGACAGATATTAACGGAAAGTTAGTTAAGATTTTTCCTGCTGCTTCATTAAAAGATAAAAAACTTTTTATCGGTCAATTGCCTGCTGGCCAATATATCTTATCATTTGACCTAAATTCTGGGCGAGTTTCGAAAGAGATAATCATAAGCAAATAGCGATACTATTTCCGGGATATTTTATAATCAAATAACTCCGAAGAAAAAAACAAAAAAATATAAAAAAGGATTATGAAAAAGACAATTGCAATTTTTTGTAGCCTGTTTTTGACTTTGAACTTATTTTCACAAGGATATTGGACCCAAAAAGCTGATTTTGGAGGCACTCCAAAATATTGGGCTGTTGGCTTTGCCATCAATGGAAAAGGATATGCCGGACTCGGACGCGGAAGCGGTTTTAATAATTCCAGCGATTTGTGGGAATATAACCCGGTTACTAACACTTGGACTCAGAAGTCAAGTTTCCCTGGAGGGGCGAGGTATTCATCGCACGTTTTTGTAATTAATAATAAAGCATATTTTTGTTCAGGAGCATACTGGAGCGGCATTTCTGGTGATTATACTCCCTATAATGATGTTTGGGAGTACAATCCTGCTACAGACACCTGGACGCAGAAAAACAATTTCCCCGGCCCGGGCAGGCATGATGCTTTTGCATTTTCTTTTGCAGGTACGGGCTATTTATGTTTTGGGCAGGATGATAATCAGATTTCTCTAAATGATTTATGGGCGTATAACCCAAATACCGACACCTGGACACAAAAGGCCAGTTTTCCCGGTACTGCCCGGTCAGGAGGTATTCAATTCGGTTTTGGAAAATATGGCTATATTGGCTTGGGAAGAGATTCCAACGCTGTGTCATTAGGAGATGTCTGGCGCTATGATTGTTCTCAAAATACCTGGGCTCAGATGGCTAATTTCCCAAGTGCAAGCAGGACATCATCATCAACATTTGTGACAGATAACCGGGCATATATCGTTTGTGGTTACAATTTTCAATCATCTTCATATCCCCATGAGTTGTGGGAATATAACCCAAATGACGATACATGGATTCAACGTGAGGACTTTCCTCCGGGCGACAGGGCATGCGGTACGGCATTTTCGATAAATAACAAGGGGTATTTTGGATTAGGAAATGTTTTCAGTACATTTAAAAAGGATTTCTGGGAATATACACCATCGTGCCTGGTCAGTCTAAACACAAATGTTACCGTAATTGGAGCAACTATATATGCCCTGGCTTCAGGTGCCTCATACCAATGGCTGGATTGCGATAATGGTTATGCCGTTCTGCCTAATGATACCAACCAAAGTTATACCCCCACAGTAAGTGGAAATTATGCTGTAATCGTAACTCAAAATTCGTGTAGTGATACATCAGATTGTATGGCAGTAGACATTTGTGATGCTTTGAATACCAATGTAACCGTTATAGGAGCAACTATTTATGCGTTAGCCTCCGGTGCCTCATACCAATGGCTGGACTGCGATAATGGTTTTGCTGTTATACCTAATGATACCAACCAAAGTTATACGCCTGCAGGCAGCGGTAATTATGCCGTGATCGTAACTCAAAATTCGTGTAGTGATACATCAGTTTGTACTGCCGTAGACATTTGTGATGCGATAAATACAAATGTTACCGTTATAGGGCCGACAATTTATGCACTCGCTGCCGGCGCCACTTATCAATGGTTGAATTGCGACGTCGGTTTGGCGGTTATTGATAATGAAACAAATCAAAGTTATTCGCCGCCGGTAAGCGGGAGTTATGCAGTAATTGTAACTCAGGATAATTGTAGCGATACCTCAGAATGTACAACTGTAAACACTATTGGTATTGAAGAAGTTGAAAATTCCGGTATTACGTGTTATCCGAACCCCCTGCAAAATGAAATCACCATCGACCTCAAAAGCCATGAGTTGAAATCTGACATCCTATTGACAGACATAAATGGAAAAATCGTGAGGATCTTTCCAGCAACCGCGTTAAAAGAACAGAAGCTTATTATCGGCCAGTTGCCTGCAGGAACCTATATTTTATCATTTGACCTGGATTCTAAAAGAGTTTCGAAGGAGATTATAATCAAATAGCCATCAAAATTCCGGAATTATTTCCCTGAATAAGGCAAAAAACGCATCTAATCATTGCGTCTTTAGCGTATCCTTTGTAGATAATAAATCAGCTGACGATCTTCAGCTTTGCATACTGAAGCAACAGTTGTTTTTCGCCAATCCCTTCAAACAGGACGGTGGTTTTTTTGTTTGGGCCGCTGCCTTCGATGCTCAGCACCCTGCCTTGCCCGAACCGCTGGTGCTCCACGGTCATGCCGATACGGATATCTTCAATGTCGGATGCCATGAAATTGGCTGGGTCCTTGGAAATATCTTTGATCTTTTTCAGGTTCAGGTGTGAAGTGCTTATCGGCTTGGAGTTAATTGGCTTGGGGGTTAGGGGCTTCGGTTTTGCTTTTACCACCCAGGGGTCGCCGGTTACAGTTTGTGCCATTTTGCGCGGCATGTCGATGTATTTGGGGTCTATTTCATCCAGAAACCGGCTTTTTTCACTGAAGATCATCTCCCCGTAGCGGTAACGGTTTTCGGCATACGACAGGGTGAGGCGTTTCATGGCGCGGGTAATGGCCACGTAAAATAAACGGCGTTCTTCTTCCAGATCTTCGCGGCTGTGCAACGACTGCATGGAAGGGAAAAGGTTTTCTTCGAGGCCTGCCACAAAAACATATGGGAATTCAAGGCCTTTAGCCTGATGTATGGTCATGAGCGAGACACGGTCGGCATTTTCTTTATCGTCTGTATCCTGATCGGTAAGCAATGCGATATCCTGCATGAACAGGTCGAGCGTACGAAGCGTGTTTTCAAGCATGGTGCCGTCGGGGGCGAATGCCATTTCTTTTTCGGTGAATTCTTTAATGGCGTTCAGCAATTCGTCGATATTTTCAATTCTACTCACGCCTTCGGGCGATTCATCCTGTTTCAGCTCTTTGTATATGCCGCTTTTAATGGCAATTTCCCGGGCGATCTCGTAAGCATTTTTAACAGGTACCTGGACGGTAAAGCTGCTGATCATGGTAATGAAATCTTTCAGCTTTTGCAGGGTGCCTGAGTTGACTTGCAGGTTGTACAACACGGGATTTTCCATAATTTCCCAGGAACTTTTTTTCAATGCCGCCGAAGCTATCACCACTTTCTGAATGGTGGTGTCGCCAATGCCCCTTGAAGGGTAGTTGATACAGCGGAACAGGGCTTCCTCGTCGCGGTTGTTGATGATCAACCTGAAATAGGCCAGCAGGTCTTTGATTTCTTTGCGCTTGTAAAACGACAGGCCGCCATAAATTTTATAAGGGATGTTGAGCCGGCGCATGGCCTCTTCTATCGAACGTGACTGGGCATTGGTCCGGTAAAGGATTGCAAAATCCGTGTTCGGAAGCTGAAAATTCATCTTGGTTTCAAACACCGAGTTGGCAATCATGATGCCTTCCTCATTGTCGGAGGTTGCTTTTATCAGGACGATCTTATTGCCTTCTTCGTTTTCGGTCCAGATTTCTTTGAAATATTGTTTTTTGTTTTTTTGTATCACGCTGTTGGCGGCGTTTACAATATTTTGGGTGGACCGATAGTTTTGTTCGAGTTTTACCGTTTTGGCATCCGGGTAATCGCTTTTAAAGTTCAGGATGTTCTGGATATTGGCGCCACGGAATCCGTAGATACTCTGGGCATCGTCGCCAACCACGCAAATGTTCTCGTTGTTGGCGGCCAGTTTCTTGATGATCATATACTGGGCAAAATTGGTGTCCTGGTATTCGTCAACAAGGATATACACAAATTTATGCTGGTATTTATACAGGATATCCGGAAAGTCGCGCAACAAAAGGTTGGTGTAATAAAGCAGATCGTCAAAATCCATGGCAAAAGCATTTTTCAGCTTGTTGTTATAGATCGTGAAAAGCTGGCCCAGCTGGGGCTTTCCTGAAGCCTTGTCGTAGTCGGTAAGTTCGGCGTTACGGTTGTAATCTTCTGCCGACATCAGGTTGTTTTTTGCCGTAGAAATGCGATGCAGCACATAAGGTGGCGGGTACTGTTTTACATCAAGGTTTTGTTCTTTCAGTATGGACTTCATGATACTTTTGGTGTCATCGGTATCATAGATGGTGAAGTTCTGCGGATAACCCAGTAAATGGCCTTCTACGCGGAGTATGCGGGCAAAAATCGAGTGAAAAGTTCCCATCCAGACATTGCGTGCGTCAGTGGAGCCGACAAGCCCGGTGATGCGGTCTTTCATTTCACGGGCGGCCTTGTTGGTAAAAGTAAGCGCAAGGATGTTGAAAGGGTCGATGCCCTGATTTAAAAGATGAGCCACACGGTAAGTTAATACACGCGTTTTGCCCGAACCAGCACCTGCCAGCACCATCAGCGGCCCGTTGATGCATTCCACAGCCTTTTTTTGAGCTTCGTTTAAGTCGAGAAGAATATTTTTGGACATGAAAAAAATGTTACTGCAAAGGTACGACTTTGATTCCAGATTAAAGAGGTGTGACGGTGTAATTACGTATTTTTTTCAACCGCCTGAATACTCCCAACTCCCAACCTCCCGATAGCTATCGGGACAACCTCCTAACCTTCTAACAACTTCTAACTTCTAACTTCTCACTTCCGACTTCTGACTTCTGACTTCCTAAAAAACCTCCTTCTTCCTATAAGCCGTGCCGTGGTATTCTGCAATGAGTTCACCGTCCAAATTGGTAATATTTACAGTGTAGGTCGCGATTTTTTCCGACCTGGATGTTTCAATAGCCTCGGCCAGCAATATCCCTTTTTGGAAAGCCTTGATAAAACTGATGCTGGCATTGATCACTACGGCTACCCGCCCATGCGAGTTGGCTGCTGCTGCCAGCGTGAAATCGGCGAGCGTGAAAATAACGCCTCCCTGGGCTATGTCTACTCCATTGAGGTGTTCATCCCGGATCTCCATTTTTGAGGTGGCCCTTCCGTTTGATACTTCCAGCAATTCAATTCCAAGAAGTTTTGCAAAACGGTCCTGTCCTATTAATTCCCGTACATCCATTTTAATCGGATTTTTAAAATTTATTTCATTTTTTACAAAACTACAAAAACAATTAAAACCCAGTATATTCTTATTTCATCCCAAAATCCTACTTCCAACCTCCCGATAGCTATCGGGACAACCTTCTAACCTTCTAACTTTCTAACTTTCTAACCTTCCAACTTCTGACTTCTCACTTCTGACTTCTCACTTCTGACTTCTGACTTCTGAATTCTGAATTCTGACTTCTGACTTCTGAATAATTTCTTTAAGTCCCATTAATTATTATCCTGTATCTTTGGCAAAATTCTTGAAATATCGGGTCTTCTTTGACGTTTATTAAAAAACAAAAAATGCTATGAAAAAAATAACTGTAATAATCCTCATGTTAATCTGCCTGCCTTTTATTTTGAATGCACAGATAAAAGCCCCCGACAAAGAAAAAGTCGATGCGTTCCTGAAAAGTAAAACCTATGTGGTGCTTGAAGAAAATCCTTTCTCGGTTTTTAATGCTTTTGTCGCTGGTGAAATGAAGGATATATGGACCATCACACCTTTCGAAGTTATTACGTACGAGGATTTTGAGAAGAAAATGGGTGACAGCCGCAGTTCATTTTTATTTGTGTCGCAGGCCCGCATGGGAAAAAATGATTTGTTCGATTATTCCATCATAAATTTGGTGATGGGCGATGCTTCCAAAAACTTAAACAAATTACCCGAGCTTTGCATCGTTCCGGTTTCTTATGCTGAGGTTGATGAAGAATCATACGAATACCGGTTTACAGCCCTGATAAAATTTATTGACTATTTTATCCGTTACAGCGGGAAAAATCCCGGCAAGGATATTCAGCAAATTGTAAAAGAAAATGCAGCCGACCTGAAAAGTTATGAGCTATGGCTCGTTGCTTCTGACCTTGCGTCCAATGTAAATAACGTAGAAAAAATTAAAAAATACTATCCCTACACCGTTAAAATAACCACCGCTGATGAAATTGAAAAGGCCATTTCAGAAAACAACCCTAAAGTTGCGTTACTGCACAAAGTCGGCCCGGAAGGCACGGTAAGCGGCAGTGGCACCTGTTATAAATTCATTATCACGGCAAAAGAAGGGAAACCGCTTTATTTCAGCAATCATAACATTGGTTCGGGTAAACCCGACGCATTGCTGGATGAGGATTTTAAAGATATGGCGAAGTAGCCTTTTGTGCCAGTAATTCTCCGTTATTTTTCTTTCGGGTAGCTGTTTCAAATGTCCAAAATATTGTTTGACTGCTGATTTTTCAGCGTGATAATTAATTTCTTGTTAAAAACCTGAAACAGTTTTTACATAAGCACTTAAAAGCTTTAATTTGTGTATTTTTGTAAAATATTACCTGATTAAATACCTTCAAAAAATTTAAATCAACCTTATAACCTAAAATGGCCGACGATAAAAAAATAATATTTTCGATGGTGAACGTCAGTAAAACGTTCCCACCCAGCAAGCAGGTACTGAAAGATATTTACCTTTCTTTTTACTATGGAGCAAAGATTGGAGTCATCGGTCTGAACGGCTCCGGAAAATCCACTCTGTTGAAGATCATTGCCGGTATCGAAAAATCTTTTAACGGCGAAGTGGTGTTTTCTCCCGGTTATTCTGTCGGGATGTTATTGCAGGAACCGGAACTTGATAACACCAAGACGGTGAAAGAAGTCGTTCAGGAGGGCGTGCAGCCGATAGTTGATTTGCTTAAAGAATATGAGGAAGTAAATAATAAGTTTGCCGAACCCATGTCGGATGATGAAATGAACAAACTCATCGAACGCCAGGGAAAGCTTACCGAACTGCTCGACCAGCACGAAGCCTGGGAGCTAGACAACAAGCTCGAACGCGCCATGGATGCCTTGCGTTGCCCCGAAAGCGATGCGCTCGTTGAAAACTTATCCGGAGGAGAACGCCGCCGTGTGGCCTTGTGCCGCTTGTTGTTGTCCGAGCCGGATATCTTGCTGCTCGACGAGCCTACCAACCACCTTGACGCCGAATCGGTGGAATGGCTCGAACATCATCTGCAGCAATACAAAGGAACGGTGATCGCCGTTACCCACGACCGCTATTTCCTTGATAATGTTGCCGGCTGGATCCTCGAACTCGACAGGGGAGAAGGCATTCCGTGGAAAGGGAATTATTCTTCGTGGCTTGAACAGAAGACCGCACGTTTGAAAATGGAAGAAAAAACCGAGAGCAAACGTGCCAAGACACTGGAGCGCGAGCTGGAATGGGTGCGCATGGCTCCCAAAGCACGCCATGCCAAGGGAAAGGCCAGGCTGAAAGCCTACGAAAGTATGCTGAACGAGGATGTTAAACAGAAAGACGAAAAGCTGGAAATTTTCATTCCCAATGGCCCTCGCCTGGGCGATGTGGTTATCGAAGCGAAAAAAGTGACCAAGGCATACGGCGATAAATTGTTGTTCGAAAATCTCGAATTCATGCTGCCTCCGGGCGGAATAGTCGGGGTGATCGGGCCGAATGGCGCCGGAAAAACAACCTTGTTCCGCATGATGATGGGTTTGGAAAAGCCTGACTCCGGCACTTTCAAAGTCGGGGAAACCGTTAAAATTGCATACGTAGATCAGGCGCACGTGGATATCGATCCCGAAAAAAATGTCTGGGAAGTGATCTCTGAAGGAAATGAAAATATCATTCTCGGAAGCCGGACGATGAACTCCCGGGCGTATGTCTCGCGTTTTAATTTCAGCGGCCCCGACCAGGGTAAAAAAGCCGGGGTGCTTTCGGGTGGTGAGCGCAACCGCCTGCATCTGGCGTTGACCTTGAAACAAGAGGCCAATGTGTTGCTGCTTGATGAGCCGACGAATGACATAGATGTGAACACACTCCGGGCGCTGGAAGAAGGGCTCGAAAATTTTGCCGGTTGCGCCGTCGTCATCTCGCACGACCGCTGGTTCCTTGACCGTATTGCCACCCACATACTTGCTTTCGAAGGGGATTCAGAAGTGTATTATTTTGAAGGTTCCTATTCTGAATACGAAGAAAACAAAAGAAAACGTTTGGGCGATATTGGGCCCAAAAGGATAAAATACAGGAAACTGAAGTGATTAAGGGAAAAAAGAAAAAAACAATAAAATACTTAAACGAAAAACTCAAACAATTGCATAAATGCCAAGAATATTAGTAATCGACGATGAAAAAAGTATCCGGAACACTTTGCGTGAAATACTGGAATACGAGAAATACCTGGTAGATGACGCTGCCGACGGTACCGAAGGCCTTCAGTTTGTGGATAAAGAAAAATATGATGTTATTTTATGCGATATCAAAATGCCTAAAATGGATGGCATTGAAGTGCTGAAAGCCATTTTGAGCAAGACCGATACCCCGGTGGTGATGATCTCCGGACACGGGAATATTGAAACTGCCGTAGAGTCATTGAAATTGGGAGCCTACGATTATATTGCAAAACCTCTTGACCTGAACCGCTTGCTGGTGACCTTACGAAACGCACAGGAAAAATCCACGCTGATCACCGAGACAAAAGTTTTGAAGCGAAAAATCAGCAAGAACTGGGAAATGATTGGCGAATCTCCGGCAATAATGCAGATCAAAGATATGATCGACCGTGTTGCTCCGACCGATGCACGGGTGCTGATCACCGGGGAAAACGGCACCGGTAAGGAACTGGTGGCCCGCTGGCTGCACGAAAAGAGCCATCGTGCCGGCAAACCTTTTATTGAAGTGAATTGTGCGGCCATACCTTCCGAACTTATAGAGAGCCAGCTTTTTGGACATGAAAAAGGGTCGTTCACATCGGCCATCAAGCAACGCAAAGGAGATTTTGAACAGGCGGACGGCGGAACCATTTTTCTGGATGAGATCGGCGATATGAGCCTTTCCGCGCAGGCAAAGGTGCTTCGGGCATTGCAGGAAAACAAAATTACACGCGTGGGTGGCGAAAAAGATATCCCTGTCAACGTAAGGGTGATTGCTGCTACCAATAAAAATATGGATGAAGAGATCAGCAAAAAGAATTTCCGTGAAGATTTGTATCATCGGATCAGTGTGATTTTAATTGAAGTCCCTTCCCTGAATCAGCGGCTTGATGATATTCCTTTGCTGGTGGATCATTTTGTAAAAGATATTTGTGAAAACCAGGGAAGCCCTTTGCTGAAAGTGCATCCAACGGCCATCGAAGAACTGCAAAAGATACAATGGACCGGCAATGTGCGTGAACTCAGAAACGTGGTAGAACGCCTCATAATTTTATGCGATAAACAGATTACCGGCCAGGACGTAAAACTATATGCACATCCTTTGAAACAAAACAAAGGACAATAGCGTACAAACATAATATTATAACTTTATATGATAGTATTAAATTATGAAGAAAGCAATATACGTCATTGTACTGCTATTGCTACTTGTTTTTGATCATTCATTTGCTCAGAAGAGAGATTATAAAATTAAGTACGATTCTGCAAGAACGTTTTTTTTAGACAAGAATTATCAGCAAGCCTTACAAATTTACCTGAAATTGGATTCTTTGAGTCCTGATAATGAGAATATTAAATATCATATTGGCGTTTGTTATATCCACATGCCGACAGAAAAAAGCAAAGCCATTGCATTTCTCGAAAAAGCCTGCGACAGTATTTCACTAAAATATAGTGATAAATACCGTGAAACTAAAGCACCTGTCTTTGCATATTATTTTCTGGGGAAAGCCTGTCTGATAAATTATGAGTTGGACAAAGCCATTGCGGCTACTGAAAAGTATAAAACCTTCCTTGATGAAAAGAAAAAGGAAGATAAATCAAATATGCAGGATGCTGATCACCAGATAGAGATGTGCAATGTGGCAAAAGAAATGGTGAAATATCCGGTCCCTGCGCGGGTTGAAAATCTTGGAGGTAATATAAATACAAAGTTTCCAGAATATTCACCCGTAATAAATAAAGAAGGGAACACCCTTATTTTTACATCGCGCCGTGAATCAAATATTGGTGAATTAACCGAGGATAACGGGTATTATTTTGAAGATCTCTACTCTTCAAAGCAGGACAGTTCCGGCAAATGGGGTGAAGCAGTAAATATGGGGCCTTTGATTAATTCGAAAGATCATGAAGCGTCCATCAGCATATCTCCCGACAACAAAAAGCTATTTATTTATAAAGACCGGCGGGGCAACGGCAATATTTACGTTAGTACTCTTGACAGTGGCGCATGGTCCAAACCGAAAAAGCTCCCGGCCCCAATAAATTCGGGCGCCTGGGAGACCCACGCCACATTGTCGGCTGACAGCAATGTCCTTTATTTTACAAGCAACCGTAAAGGCGGGTTTGGCGGTACGGATATTTATAAATCTACAAAAGACGCCAAAGGAAAATGGGGCAAACCTGTCAACCTGGGTAGTTCCATTAACACAAAATACAATGAAGACGCCCCGTTCATTTTATTGGACAATAGGCTGTATTTCTCTTCAGAAGGGCATAAATCTATGGGCGGATTTGATGTTTTCTATAGTAAGCCTGGAAGTGACGGTAGTTGGTCGACACCGGAAAATTTGGGATACCCTATTAATACTACCGATGACGATCTTTTTTATACCCCGCTTGACTCGCTCACGGCCTATGTCGCCTCGGTGAGAAACGAAGGTTTGGGTAATCTGGACATCTATAAGCTTTGGATACATATAATGGTAAAGGGTATTGCCCAGGATAAATATACCAATGAAATTATTCCCGGAACTATCATTACCATGATGAATGATAAAATGGAAGCCATTGATTCTGTGGTTACTGATGATAAGGGCGCTTACAATTTTATTGCCGATTATAATACGTCTTATCACCTGAAGTCCCACAAGGATAAATATAATGATGCAATTTCCAATATATCCACATCAATAGCAGGTTTGGTTAACGAGTTAACAACAAATATCTTACTTGAAAAAGAAGGCCAGATCGTGTTTAAACTGCAAGTGCTTGATGCTAAAACAAACCAGCCGGTCAGCGGTGTCAGGGTAGAACTAAAGGATACAGATTCCGGTACGGTTGAAGCGCTGACAACTAATGAAAACGGGGAGGTGGTAAAGCTGCGGGATGATAAAAAACTCAACGACAGTTTGAAGTATTCTATAAATCTCAGCAAAGATGGTTATCGCTCTAAAGATGTGGAATATGCCCAAGCTATTACAAAGACAGGAGAAATTTTGTATAGCGAGACTATAAGTACGATTGAAGCTGAAGAAAACCTCGCCATGTTCAGCATTCATAATATTTATTTCGATTTGGACAAGTACAATATCAGGCCGGACGCTTCGAATGAGCTTGATAACATTGTTAACGTATTGAATGAGTATCCTTCTGTTGAAATAGAATTGGGTTCACATACCGACTGCCGCGCCAGCAATGATTACAATATGAATTTATCTGAAAACAGGGCTAAATCTACTGAAAAATACCTTATTTCAAAAGGTGTCAGTAAAAGCAGAATTGTCGGCAAATGGTATGGTGAAACACGGCTTGCCACTGATTGTCCTTGTGAAGGAGCTCAGAAATCAAGCTGTTCGGAAGAAGATCATCAGCTGAACCGCCGGACGGAATTTAAAATTACCGGCTTTGTCAAAGGTGTTGGAAATGTCAACATCATAAGCCAGGCCATTAAAATGGGAAATCAAATCAGTGATATGTCCGAAAGTGGTTTGGTTTACCGCATACAACTTATGGCTGGTGATGACATTCCCTTTACAGATCCGGGTTTTAAAGGTTTGCAGAACATAAGCAAATATAAACACAAAGGGTTATTCAAGTATACCTGGGGTGTGGTAAAAACCAAAGAGGAAGCGCTGGTATTAAAAAATCAGATGATAGAAAAAGGTTTTTCGGATGCGTTTATTGTTCCATTCCTGGATAACGAGAGAATCTCCATGAATGAAGCAGAAAAGATCAGTAAAAAATAATCTGAAAGATTAAAATATTATTTTTACACACATTTTCTTGTTAAAAGTTACTACTTTTACAACCAGATTAATAGTGTTGAATTATGATGTCAGGCATGTGTTTTTTTTGTTGATGCCTGTCTGTCAGAAATATATCGTCCTTTATGACAGCAAGTCGCAGAGGATGAAATTTATATTCGGTTTGGCATTATGTAACAAACAAATTATATGATTCGTATAAATTAAAGCATGTTTTATAATAGGATATTATGAAAAAAATAATATGTATTGTTCTGGTGACGTCTTTGTTCTTTTTGGGACATTCCTTTGCTCAAAAAAATGAATACAAAGCTATGTATGATTCGGCAAGTAAATATTTTCAGGTTAAAAACTATCAGATGGCCCTTCCCGTTTTTTTAAGGATGATTTTGGCAGAACCTGACAATGCAAATACCGCTTATCATATTGGTATCTGCTACAACCACATGCCATTAGACAAGCACATGGCAATACCCTATCTGGAAAAAGCCACACGTAGCGTGTCGAAAGACTATAAAAACGGTATTGATGAAAAGAATGCCCCTGAAAATGCCTATTATTATCTTGGACAGGCATACCTTATTAATTATGAATTAGAAAAAGCAATATCCACTACTGAAAAATACAAAACATTCCTTGATGAAAAAACACAATCAACTGAGATCAGGAATGCCGACCGCCAGATAACCATGTGTAATGTTGCCCGGGAAATGATAAAAGATCCGGTGCCTATTAAAGTCGTAAATCTTGGCGAGAATATTAATACCAAATACCCCGAGTATGCTCCGGCTGTGGACTTCGACAGTAAAACGCTGGTATTTACAGCACGGCGTAATACCAATGTCGGCGGATATATGGAGCCCAATGGTTATTATTTTGAAGACCTTTATATCTCAACAAAAGATAATAACGACAAATGGCGTAAAGCAAAAAATATGGGACCTCCCATTAATTCTGACGACCATGAGGCATCCATAAGCTTGTCGGCCGACAAAAAGCAATTGTTTATATACATTGATGATAAAGGGGATGGGAATATTTATGTCAGTAATGCTGAAAAGAATGAGTGGTCGGCCCCGGTTAAGCTTCCTGCGCCCATAAATACTAAAGCATGGGAAGCGCATGCCAGTCTTTCCCCTGATGGGAAAGTATTATATTTTACCAGCAACAGAAAAGGCGGATTTGGGGAAATGGATATTTATAAATGCGACAAAAAACCGAATGGAAAATGGGGAGAAGCAAAGAATTTAGGAGAAGTTATTAATACGCCCTATAATGAAGACGGCCCGTTTATTTTATCCGACAGTACGCTTTATTTTTGTTCTGAGGGGCATAATACCATGGGCGGCTATGATATTTTCTTTAGCAAAATGAAAAAAGATGGCAGCTGGTCAACACCTGAAAATATGGGGTACCCGATAAACACAACAAGTAACGATATGTTTTATACCCCTGTCGACTCTCTTGGCGGGTATTTTGCCTCTGTCAGAAAAGAAGGGTTCGGCGACCTTGACATCTACAAGCTTTCAATTTATAAATTAAAAATCAGGGGCGTAGCCTTTGATAAACAAACAAAAGAAAAAATACCAGAGGCCATTGTTACTTTGATGAATGATAAAAAGGAAGTGGTGGACCAGGTGATCGCCGACACAAATGGCGTGTTTACATTTCTTGCCGATTATAACACAAATTATAATATTAAAGGACAAAAAGAAAACTATATTGCCGGATATAACTCTGTTTCCACGTTCAAGATAAAAATTACCAAAGAGGTTACGGCGGATGTGCTTCTGGACAGGCCGCAGTTTTCTCTAAAAGTTCAGATTACCGACGCAAAAACAAACCAGTTGCTTCCTGATGTTGGTATTACTTTAAAAGATTTGAAGTCGGGCGACATAGAAGATCTTACAACAAACGAAAACGGTGAAATAAATAAATACCTGGTGGACAGCAAAATTAATGATAGTTTAAGGTATTCCCTGGTTATTACCAAAGAAGGATATGTGCCAAAAAATGTTGATTACAAATACCTAATCACAGAACCTGGTGAAATTCTCATTAAAGAAACTATAGGAAAACTTGAGGTAGGAGTTGACCTTGCAAAACTTATCCAGATAAAACCTATTTTCTTTGATTTAGATAAATATAATATCCGCCCGGATGCTGCCATCGAACTGGATAAAATCGTTGCCATATTGAAAAAATATCCGTCCATTGAAATTGAACTTGGTTCGCATACCGACTGCCGGGCCAGCTTCGAATACAATAACAGGTTGTCTGAAAACAGGGCCAAGTCTACGGCTGCTTATATTGTTTCACAAGGTATAAGTTCGAACAGGATTACCTGGAAAGGGTATGGAGAAACGCAGTTAATCACAGATTGTCCATGCGAAGGCAAAATACAATCCGGATGTTCGGAAGCCCAGCACCAGCTTAATCGCCGTACCGAATTTAAAATCACAGGTTTTGCTGAGGGTATAGGTAATGTGAGTATTGTAAGCGAGGAAATCGAAAAAGTAGAGATTGTAGGCCAGAGAACCGAATTTGTTGGCATGGATACAAGAATGACTGCGGAAACACTTAAAGGCTTGGTTTATCGCGTGCAGTTCATGTCCGTCACGGAAGAACTGCCTGTAACTGCTTCTTTCTTTATGGGTTTGCAGAACATCTCGGTATATAAACATAAAGGATTGTATAAGTATACATGGGGAGAAACAACAAACAAAGCAGAAGCTCAGGAGTTGCAGAAATTATTGATGGAAAAAGGATTTAAGGGCGCCTTCATCGTTCCATTCTTAGACAACAAAAGGATAACCATGGAGGAAGCAGAGCGGTTAGAGAAAAAATAAATTCTTGTTGAATCTCTGCTGGTAATATGGTTTTTTTGCTTAACTTCTGGATGAAAATTGCAGTTGTCAACAGATGACAGGCAATTTTAAGAAATTGCATAAGATCAAAAATAAATCGTTACAAATAGTTATTTAGGTAATTTTGTAAAAAAATAACCATAAATGCGTATTGATATCATCACCATATTTCCTGAGATTTTTGAAAGCCCTTTCAGTTACTCTATAATAAAAAGAGCACAAGAAAAAGGCCTGGCATCAATACACCTTCATCAGCTACGTGATTTTGCTAAAAACAAATATAAAAGCGTGGACGATTACCCATACGGTGGGGGCGCCGGCATGGTGATGATGATAGAACCTATCGCTGCCTGTATCGAAAAACTGAAATCGGAACGAACCTATGATGAGGTTATTTACACATCTCCCGATGGAGAGACTTTGACTCAGGGCGTTGCCAACCACCTGTCAACCATGGAAAACATCATTATTTTGTGCGGGCATTTCAAGGGAATAGATGAGCGTATCAGGGAAAAATACATTACAAAAGAAATTTCTATTGGTGATTATGTACTTTCGGGTGGTGAGCTGGCTGCAGCCATAATATGCGATAGCATCATACGCCTGATCCCGGGGGTGCTGGGCGACGAAACATCTGCTTTGTCCGACTCTTTTCAGGATGGCTTGCTCGCACCGCCTGTTTATACCAGGCCGGCTGATTACCAGGGTATGAAAGTACCCCCTGTGCTGTTATCAGGCAATGAAGCAGAAATCGTAAAATGGCGTTATGAACAATCTGTTGAACGAACAAAAAAAAGACGCCCCGGATTATTAAGCGACGGTTTTTAATACGGATATAAGATCAAATTGGCTTTTTCCCTATGACTGAACAGAAATTAATTCGTGTTTTTTGGGTAAAAAATCTATTAAATGTCTTTAAATCATAAAAAAATTGATTTTAAAATACATTAGTTAGAAAATAAAATATATCTTTGCACTCCAATTTCAAAAAATTACAGTCATGAACAAGGCGGAGATAATGAATTTTGTTGAAGAACATTTAAGCAAAAAAGTGGAATACCCTGCATTTAAAGCCGGCGATACCATTACCGTGCATTATAAAATCAAAGAAGGAAACAAAGAACGTATTCAGCAGTTTCAGGGAGTTGTGATGCAACGTTCCGGTGAAGGTACCAAAGAAACTTTTACCGTTAGAAAGATGTCAGGAAATGTTGGCGTGGAAAGGATCTTCCCGATTACTTCTCCGTTTATCGACCAGATCGAAGTGAACAAAAAAGGTATGGTCCGTAAAGCACGTATCTTCTACCTGAGAGACCTCACCGGTAAGAAAGCAAGAATCAAAGAAAAAAAGAAAAGTGTGACAACCAAATAATATTGTTAACCCCGCAAAACAGCGGGGTTTTTTTTGGCCTTTTCTGACAGTTTGCCGGATTACTTAAAAGATAGAAAATCATTCTGTTACCACAAAAATACATTCCCCTTTTGAATTATAATATCCCCAGCCGTTTCCCTTGAAAACCCTGAATATGTTCCGGCCTTCGTTCCTGATGTCATCAAATTCAAGCGGGACGACCAATCTGCCGCTTTTATTGATCACACCGCATTTCCCGGTTTTACCGAGCTCTGGCTGATACTCGTTATACTCCCTGCCTTTATTCACTATGGCATACCCGTTAATGAAATCTTTGGCATCGTCAAACTGAGGTGGTACTTTAATTTTTCCTGAACGGTCGATATATCCGTATTTGCCCGATTTAAAAATGCGTGCCATCCCCGACGAAAAGGGCAATGCTTCGGCAAACTGAGGCGGAATAATGGTTTTATTATCCTTATCAATGTAACCCCATTTCCCTTTTATCTTTACCGCACACAAGCCTTCAGAAAAATTGTCTGCGTTTTCGTAAAGAGCAGGAATTATCAGCTTGCCTGTTTTATCAATAAACCCCCAGCTTCCACCAGTTACATCCGACAAATCAATGGCATACACACCCCCTATATTGACGGCACATAGATCTTCATGAAAGCCGTTGATATATCCGTATTTGCAAGGAACGACCATCGTTCCGAAGGCATCCACCATGCCATACCGCGCTGAATCAACGGTGACCACGACAGCCATTCCGCCTTCAAAACTTTTGGCATCAAAAAAACCGGTGTCGGTAATAAAGTTGCCGAGTTTATTAATATAGCCCTTGTTAAAGATATAGCCTACGACCGCCCTGTCCTCGCTGAATTGATAAACATTAAAAAAACGTGGCGTAATTACAATGTTGCCGTCCGGGTCGATACTTCCCCAACGTCCGTTTTCTTCAAACTGGGCAAGCCCGTTATGAAAATCTGTGATGTTTGAATATTTACACGGAATTATTTCATTCCCATTTTTATCAATAAACCCATATTTATCATCTTTCATAACCATGGCCCTTCCTTCAGAAAAATCCTGAACCATATCGTATTTTGGCTCAGTCAGAGGGCTTCCCAGCGAATCAACAAAGGTCCATTTTCCACCCTCCATAAAGCCAAGGTCGTCCGGCTTTCCGCCGACATTAACTCTGGCAAGCCCTTCGGTGACATACCCCAGGAAGTCAAAATCCGGCCTGAGCAGGTATTTCCCGGTAGTGTCGATAAAACCAAATTTGCCGTTAACCTTTACCGGAAGGTAGTTGTAATTGACCCGTTGTGCATTCGCTGCAACACAGGTAAGTATAAACCAAATTATCAAAAACTTTTTCATGGTTCAGGCTTTTGTATCGAAATTCCTGCTAAATATCCCGTCGAAAAGGCAATCTGAAGGTTGTAACCTCCGGTGTCGGCATCAAGGTCCAATACTTCCCCCGTGAAAAATAGGTTTTTTATAAGTTTTGATTCCAACGTTTTCGGGTTGACCTCTTTCAGTGAAATGCCGCCACCTGTGATGATGGCTTCGTTGTAATCCCGGTGGCCGACGATGTTTAGCGGGAAGTTCTTTAAAAGTTCAACAATTTTTTTGCGTTCGGCTCCGCTGATCTGGCTGCATTTTTTTTCTTTTCCGATTTGCAATAATGCAACAAATACCGGTATGAGTTGTGAAGGCAGCAATCCTCTCAGAAGTTCGTAAAAACTTTCTTTTCCCATGCTGTTCAAGTCGCGCAGCAGGCGTGCATCCAGTTTGGCAGGGTCGAGGGCGGGTTTAAAGTCGATGGAGAAAACAATTTTCTTACGGGCATTTATCTCGTCGATAAATTTCCGGCTGAGTGAAAGGATCACCGGGCCAGTAAGCGCATTTTCCATGAATTCCAGCTCGCCAAAAATATCGTGTGTTTTTTTGCCGTCAATAAATATGGCAACGCTGATATTTTTCAGATGAAGCCCATCCAGTTTCGGCACAAATGTGTCGGCTGATACCAGTGGAACCAGCATAGGCCTTAGCGGGCTGACTTTATGGCCTGCTTCTTCGGCAAAACGGTAGCCGTCGCCCGTTGAACCGGTGGCAGGGTACGACAGGCCTCCGGTGGCTACCACCACTGAATTCGCGAATATTTTTTCATTTGCGGAGGTGATAATTCCAATGGCTTTGCCATTTTGAATGATGACCTGTTTAACCGGAGTGCTGCATTTTAATTGGACACCTTCTTTCTTTATCCATGCTGAAAGTCCGTCCACCACATCAGTAGCTTTCCCGCTGGCAGGAAATATGCGCCCTCCCTGTTCCACTATGGTTTTTATGCCGATACGTTCAAAAAAACTTACCAATTCTTCCGAAAAGAAGATTCCGAAGGCATTATGTAAAAAGCGGCTGTCGGGTCCGATGTGTTGCATAAAATCCTGCTTCGACACCACATTGGTTATGTTGCATCTTCCTTTACCGCTGATCCTGAGTTTGCGCGCAGGCATCGGCATTTTTTCCAGGAGCAACACCTTCAGCCCGCGCCCGGCAGCGATACCTGCACACATCAGCCCGGAGGCTCCGCCTCCAACTACAATAACATCATGATTCATCTCAAAAAATATTTGCTAATTTATAATAAAATAGGAACACTTTCTAAAACGGTTTTTTATTTATTTTTGGAAATGCTTTCAATGAAAAAATATGTACCGGTTTTTGTGGTTGTAATTTATTTTCTGTTACAACTGCCTTTTTTGAATGCAGATCCGGATAAACGCGTGGACCCTTTGATGCGCCATGCATGGACCGACGAAGGATTGTATTCCTCCCAGATCAGGAATTTTGTGGATCATGGCGGCTTTGATATCAAAGAAAATTCAACTTTTGTTAGAGGTCCGTTTTTCAACCTGATCCAGCTTCCTTTTTTCTACTTTTTTGGAACAAGCCTGCTGACAGGAAGGCTGATTGTCCTGGGCTTGACACTTTTAGTACTGTTCCTTTTCCTGAAAAAAGAAAAACTCAGGTTTGTCGGGTTTTTTATGTTGGTTTTTTCACTTTTGGAATTTCATATCTTTCAATTTGCTCATTATTCCATGGCGGAATTGATCTGTATTGACTTTATTTTGTTAAGCCTGTATTTTATTTTTATGGCCAGGGAAAAAGAGCTTGCAAATAAGAAAAAACTACTGATTTTTTTCTCCGCTTTCTTCCTGTTTTTAAGTTATTCATCAAAAGTGCAATACCTGTATGCAGGGGCACTGGCGCCTGCTACATTTTTTTTCTTATCGTTAAATGATGTTTTGGTGAACAGAAAATTCAAATGGGGATTTTTCAGTGATTTTTTCTGGTCGGTATTGTTTTCAGGGGTTTTGGCTGGAATTTACTTTTTTCTTTGGTTTTTACCCAACAAGGATTTTTACCTTTATGTGATGTCGAGTGAAACCTCAGCACGTTTTGGGTCAGGCCTGAAAGAATTCTGGGATGTCACGAAATTCAATTACAAATACATTATCTGGACCAGTGATTTTAAAATTATGGTTTCGCATTTTTATCTGATCCTTTTGGCAGGTCTGGTTTTTTTTATGTTCAAACGCAAAAAGGCGGTTCATTCATCCATTGCCATATTTTCATTGATCTGGATCATCCTGGAATGGCATAAGATCCCGATGAAGTACCTTCCCAACCAATATTTACTGAGTTTGTTTTTTGCCGTGGGGTTGTTTACGGCTTCCATTTATTCGGAGCTGGTTATTTATTTCCGAAAGTTCAGATATGTTTTCTTTGGCCTGGCAATGATAATTTGTGTTTATAATCTAAGTTGGTATGTCGGTGCATACAAACAACGAACGTATCAATTACGGGAGGTCAATAATTACTTGTCGAAATTTGATCTTGAAAAGAGCACCATTATTGGCCCCTGGGCTGCCTCTGTTACATGGGAATCCAATTCGAAAACGTTACCGGTTTGGGACAACTATTTCAACTGGAAAGACCCTATTACCACTTATAAACCAACTATCGTCATCACCGAATATGATGAACGTGACAGCGATTACGCCTATAAAAACCACGGAATTGATTTGAATCAGGTTTCCGATTCCTGCAAAACATTTGATGTCTGGAATTATAAACTTTGTCTTTACTGGATCAGTAAGGAGGCAAAGAATTAATACAGTATCAATTCATAATTGCCTGAAAAAAACACCCGTTATTCAATGATGATTTTCTGGTTAACATCACCATAACGGCTTCTTATCTTTAACAGATAAACACCATTATCTAAAGTTTCACAAGGGATCTTCAATTTGTTTAACCCGTTGACAGAAGTATATGTTTTGCTCAACACCGTTTTTCCGATCAGGTCATAAATAACAAACGAATAATCATCTGACCCGGGGCTGTTAAATTCCACAAAAAATTCGTTTTCAGCAGGGTTGGGATATATATCAAACGTAGTGGCATTTTCAACACGTTCGATGCCGGAGCAATCGTATACTGTGGCCACGACCGGTACACGCGGGCTGATACACGGGGGCTCCTGGACTTCCCAATCGTAAAAATAATAGTACCTGATGTTGGAACCTGCGTTTGTTCCTGTAATAGAAATTTTCCCTGCTAAAACATAAGGGAAGGTAATGCCACTCTGGTCACGGTACAGATTGGGATCTGCCGTGCCGCAGGCAAGCCTCATTTTGTTGCCAACCGGTACATCGAAGTTGAGATTGATCCTGCTCTCACCTTCAGGAACGTTAACTGTCATGGTTTGCAGCACATTTCCGGTGCTGTCCGAGAGTTCAATAATCCTGTCTTTGGTATCACCGGCGTAAACTTTTACAGATTTTAATACCAAAGGCGTATAGCAATTGAAAATCAGATAATAGTTGTTGTTGTTATGCAATGAAGCATCATTTGATTTTGCAGTTTTCCCTACGTATTCAATTGGTGTAGCCATGACGTCTTCCACATAAAAGGTGGTGGTATCATAAAGCACAGGTGTTACAAAGGTATTTCCGGTATAAAGCAGCGTTCCGCCTGTAAGAGCATCATACCAGTCAAGTTGCCCGCTGCCGCTTGCCGAAAGTGTTACTGCACTTGAATCGCAACCCGAACCCGGAGTAACAGCGGGAGCGGAAGGCATGTTTGAAATGATGATGTAATCGGTCTGAACATTAGTGTCTGATCCGAAATCATTGGATGTTGCCAGGGTAACGGTATAGGTGCCATTGGTCTGATACGTATGAACCGGGTTCTGGAGGTTAGAGGTGTCGCCGTCGCCAAAGTCCCAGTGCCAGCTTTGAGGGCCGTTCATGGTCATATCATGGAAATGGATCACTCCTGTACAGTTCGTTAATTCTGATGCATAAAAATTGCTAACAGGTGGTGTCGAGGGTATGTTACATTGCCAGGTGAGCTGAAAACCTGATTCAACAAGCCCGGCGTCTGTTGTCTGACGCAATGTGATGGAGCCATAGGTGGATTGAATGATACCGCCGTTTGGCAGGCTGGATCCGTCGTATTGGCCTATCAGCGGTGAAGTGATGCTGGGCCCGTCATAAATATAGAGGTAATCATAACCGGTTTCAAAATTGAATGAGGAAAAGTTTAGTGTTACGCTGGAAGCTCCGGTAGGCGCAATGGTAATGATGCCGTTGGTGTTATTTGAGTAATCGCCGGTTTCACCGCTGTCAAATAAGGTGCCTGTGCAGCAGTTAAGCGGCTCGCCGGTTTCATTGGCAGGCATAACTGCATAATTCGAATTATTGGTGGCAATACTGATAAATGCCGTATGTGTTACCGAATCGGTGCCGCATCCAACACTTGAACCGACAAGCTTAACATCATAATCCCCGAGCGATGTATACGTGTGTGTCGGGTTTTGCAACGTACTGGTGGCACCGTCACCAAAATACCACAAGTAACTGCTGGCGTTCAGGGTTTGATTTTCAAACTGGACGGTCAGGGGGGCAGAACAGACTTCTGTATTTTCTGCCGTAAAATCAACCGAAACTACGGGTGAGTATGCATTACCAAGGCCAACCGCATACATGGCATTGGTTACCGCTTCAACTTCGGGAGAGCAACCACCGTAAAGGTCGGTGGCGGAAACAATAGCATAAAAACGTGCATCCTGATAATCTGCCGTGCTGGTAAGATAAACGGTAAGCATCCGGAAAGCTATAGCTGAGGCTTTATCCATCCCAATACCTGTAACAGAATATGTATCGTTATTATCATTGGTGCCGGAACCACCCTGGCAAACAAGGTAATACCAGTGGCTGAGCACCGTACTGTTTGCATGAACCTCCTGACCGGGATCCCAGTAGTCGCCCAGATAAGTATCAGGGTTCTGCTGTGAGTTCGGATTTTGTAAATCGCGGATGATGAAGCCAATATTTTCCCCGCAGGTCCAGTTGGCCTGGGAAGGTTTTGCATAAAACTCTATGGCGGTGCCAAAAATATCGCTGAATCCTTCGTTCATAGCCCCGGATTCAACAGCATAATCAAGGTTTGCCGTGTATGAGTCAAGCCCGTGTGTGATCTCATGGCCACAGATGTCAACTGTAGTAAATGGGTTATTGTTTTCTCCATCACCATATGTCATGCAGGTCCCATCCCAAAAAGCATTGCCGTAAGCCTGATCGTAATGGACATAACTGTAAAGAGCAAAACCGTTACCGTCGATGCTGTTGCGTGCATGTTTGATAAAGAAATAATCATAGGTCATTTCAGCGCCCCAGTGTGCGTCGCCCGCAGCTTCATCAAGTTGCGCATTTACGTTGTTCCAGTAATTATCAGCGTCGGTAAAATCTACCGCAGAGCCATAATCGGTTTGCTGAAGCAAATTATATGTAAAAATACCATTGCCTCTGCCACTTTCACGCAGGCGGAATGAAGTTGGCGAAACCGAGTCGGTGGTGATTGTTTTTGTTCCGCTGTATTTAGTTACTGCTGTACCTTCCGCATCCGTAGTGTGAAGTGTTTCCAGTTTTTTGATGATTTTTCCTGTGATCGCGTCAACATATACATATTGCCGTGATAAGGGTTTTGTAGCGTAAATATCAAACTTGTATGCGGGACGTAATGATTTATCCACTTCTGAATATATGATCTCTTTTACAGCTTCCGGAAAATATGTGGCTTCTGTTTTGCCGGTAATTTGTTTTAACAAAACATCTTCATTTTTATTTTGCCATTTGTAGGCTGATGCATTAATGAATTTCAGGGCATTATCAAGCGCCGTTTCAGCAGAAACAGTAAATGTATTGCTGATGTTCAGATTGCTGAAAATAGTCCCGTTGAATGACTGGATTTTATTATCGTAAACATGAACAATAAATACCGCTTCATGCACCGGAACCCCATTGTGAGTTTGCTGATAACGGTAATGGGTATAACCAAGCTTGTCTTTTTCTGTACCAATTAATATCAGGTTCATTTCTGGTGCAGTATTAAAAGTGTTTTTCACCCAATCATTTATTCCTGAAAAATCCGGCTGGGAGTTTTGTCCATATTTAATGAAAACAGGGTTTGCATTATTTTCATTATACCTGAGCATTTCGCTTCCCCTGACCAATTTATGGGCGGCGCTTCCCTGATATACCTGTGGATAAACAACTACCTGCACTGATAACATAATAATAAGGAGCAATAATAATTTTTTCATAAAGAACACTTTAAATTATAAGGTGTGTAAAGATAATAAAGTAAATGAATTGTTTTTTTTATATTAACTTTTTTTAACCGGAGATTGAGAAAAATAATTTGTTTACTGGCCCAAAATGCCGTTAACTTCTCTTTTAATGCCGATAACTTGTTTTTAGGGCGGCCTGGCTGGTTTATGTAATCTGTTAGCGTATGCAATACTAATTTAACTCAACGAAGTTTCTAAACCAATCACCAATTAAAAAACAAACCTATGAAAAAATTATTTTTACTGTGTGCATTTATCCCGTTCCTTATTGCACAGGTCTCCGGACAAAACACAGGAACGATAAAAGGAAAAATTTACGATGACAAAACAAAAGAAACCCTTCCCGGGGCCAATGTAATTGTGTCCAGCGGAAATTCCAACATTGGCTGCCAGACTGATCTGGATGGTAATTATGTATTGAAGCCACTGGCTGCAGGAACGTACTCAATAAAAATTTCCTATATCGGATATAAAACCGCAACCGTGGAGAAGATCATTGTAAATCCGGGCAAGATCACAATGATGGATGATTTATACATCAGCATGGAAGGAATTACGCTGGGTGGAAAAATTGCCGAGAAAATCGAGTACCGTGACCCGCTCATCAGGCCTGACCCTATTACTGTTATCAGGCCCGATGATTATAAAAACATTGCCGAAAAAAGAGACTTATCTTCGGTTATCAGCAAAATGAACTCGGATATCTACACAGACGATCAGGGAGAACTATATTTCCGTGGCTCGCGCAGTGATAATTTTGTTTATATCGTGGATGGCGTGAAATCGGTGGATGGCCAGGCCCACATTCCTTCAGGAGCAATCGGAAGCATTTCAATTTACACCGGTGGCGTGCCGGCTGCTTATGGAGACTTTACGGGCGGGTGCGTGGTTATTGAAAGCAAAAGTTTTTTTGATAAGTAATAAATAAGCATTGCCGTTCTTTAAAATTTTGAATAATTAATTTTCAACTAGAAATGTTTAATGGTGAAAAAGGCCGTCTTCATATTATTACACTTGTTCATGTTCGCATGCTATACAGGTATGGCACAGAAGAATTATACGGTAAGAGGAACCGTTTTTGATTCGCTTACCCTGGAACCAATAGCAAATGTTGAAGTTGTATTATCGGGCTTTACTGGTAAGACCTACACAGATGAAGACGGCTTTTTCACACTTATTGCTCCTGAAAAGAAATGTGAGGTTGAATTGCATGGTATTGCTTACAATACTAAAAAATTTATTTTAGATAATGAAAAGCCAGCCAGGTTATACCTCAGCCAAAGGCCACACAGCCTGAGCCCTGTTGATATTTCCATAAACAGGCCAAAAGACTTAATGCCCGGGAAATGTTACCAGATCATGGATTATGAATTTTTCGGCGAAAACATCATCCTGCTTGCCTATGAAAGGCAAAGTTTTCTTGAACCGAAATTGTTGCTGATCAATAAAAAAGGCGACACGCTAAATGCGGTTGATGTCCAAAAGCCATTAAAACTTTGCCGGGATTTTGATAATAAAGTTTACTTCATTTCAAAAACGACAAGTTTTGAAATCAATACCGACAGTGACCGGATCACCCTTTGCAATCCCGTAAACAATGAGGATTTCGAAGAAATTAATAATTCAATTGTCGGCCATGATGGCCATCATTATTACCTTAGGCAATACCTGTATAACGACCAGATTCTCAACTATTACAATTACGATGAATGCAACGATAAATTATGTTGTTTCAGAACAGTTACCGACATGGAAACCATACAGCGAAACCGCTGGGGTGCTTATTTCGATGGTAAAGAAGAGGATATCCGGTTTCAGCAGCTGATCATGAACCGGGCGCTTTATGCTCCGCTGATAAAATTGCAGGACACCATTTTGTTATTTAATTTTTTACAATCAAAACTCGAGAAGTACAGCCTGGCAACTGACACTATTTCAGAAGTGGACATTGATTTTCACAAGTGCAAAGGTTTTTCTGAGGATTTATTTGTGGATCAGTTGCAGTCGAAAGTTTATATGCTTTTCCGTAAAAACGGCCTTTCACAGATCAAGGAGATAAATACAGTGAATGGTGTTGTTATGCAAACCATTGACATTCCTGATTTTGTATTTATCGAAAAAATAAAGGTCTACGACGGCACCATTTACTTTCTTTATAAATCCAAAGACCTTTCGGAATACAAGAAACTTTATGTGATGAGAATCTAATTCCTCCCACCAAATAATTTTTATAAAGTTTCGTTTAGAATTTTAAAATTCTGGCATTATATTTGAAAAACGAGCCGGCATTCTGAATTTTTTTTGTAATTTTGTATTTAAATCAAACTTTGTATGAAAAAGATTTTATTATTAAGTTTAATCAGCATTTTCTTTCTTTCGGCAAATGCATTTTCTCAAAAAAAAGGACCGGGTATTAAATTTGAATTCCTGGAATATGATTATGGTACCATTTATCAAGGTGGTGATGGTAACTCTGAATTTAAATTTACCAATACCGGTGATGAGCCGCTTGTTCTTTCAAGCGTACGATCATCATGCGGGTGCACCGTCCCAAGCTGGCCGAAAGACCCGATTTTACCCGGGCAAAGCGCATCCATAAAAGTGACTTATGATACCAAAAGGGTAGGAACCATCAGCAAGCAGATCAGTGTTGTATCAAACGCTTCTGAACCCAACCTGACCTTATCTATAAAAGGAACCGTGCTGCAGAAGCCTGCCGAGATTTTACCGGAGAAACAGGTAAACCAGGGTTTCACACCAACACCAAATTCAAATTAGAACAACAACCTAAACCTTAAATAACATGAAAAAAATATCATTGATTTTCGCATTCCTTATGTTGACAGCTTTCGTTATCAACGCTCAGACATCCACTGCGCAAACGAAAACTACTCCGGCTTCAGGCCCTGAAATTACTTTCGATAACCTCGAACACGACTATGGTACCATCACCAAGGGTGCCAATGGAGATTGTGTATTTAAATTTAAAAATACCGGTAACGAACCATTGATTTTATCTGATGTCAGAAAATCATGCGGCTGCACCACACCAACCTGGAGCAAAGAACCAATACTTCCGGGGCAGAGTGGCGAAATCAAGGTAGGCTATAATACGAATAATGTTGGTACTTTCAGCAAAACAATCACAGTAATCTCTAACGCAACAAATGCAACCGTAACTTTAATTATTAAAGGGACGGTCAATGCTGAACAAAGTAAATAAGATTTCAGATAAAAGACATTTTATTTCTTTTATTCAAAAAAAAGTTAAACATTTGTACCGGTAATTTTATTACCGGTTTTTTTATTTTATAAAATTTTATATTATGCCTAAAATATCATCAAAAGGCCTGGCAATGCCGGCTTCACCAATCAGAAAACTCGTTCCCTTCGCCGACGAAGCAAAACGTAAAGGACGTAAAGTTTACCACCTGAACATCGGCCAGCCCGACATCGAAACTCCTGAAGGAGCCATGGATGTATTGAAAAACACGAAAATCAAAGTTGTTGAATACAGCCATTCGGCAGGAATACTATCTTACCGCAAAAAGCTGGTTGAATACTACAAACACTGGGGTATTGATGTCAATGAAAATCAGATTATCGTCACCTGTGGCGGCTCCGAAGGGATTTTATTTGCCTTTATGACCTGCCTTGATCCGGGTGATGAAGTGATCATTCCTGAACCATTTTATGCCAATTATAATGGTTTTGCCGTTACCGCAGGCGTGGTGGTGAAACCGGTGGTCTCAAACATTGAAAATGGTTTCGCATTGCCCCCGATCAGCGAATTCGAAAAGTTGATCACACCTAAAACCAAGGCTATTCTGATTTGCAACCCTAATAATCCGACCGGTTATTTATATTCAGAAGCTGAACTGCAGGAACTGCGCGAGTTGATTTTGAAGTATGATCTGTATTTGTTTTCGGATGAGGTTTACCGAGAATTTTGTTATGATGGTGAAAAGCATTTTTCGGCCATGAACCTTAAAGGCATCGATAATAATGTGATCTTGCTTGATTCGGTTTCGAAGCGTTACAGCGCCTGTGGGGCAAGGATAGGGCTGTTCATCACCCGTAATAAAGAAATTTACAATGTGGCCATGAAATTTGCCCAGGCGCGTTTAAGCCCGCCAACATTCGGGCAGGTGCTGTCGGAGGCTGCTATTGATACCCCGCAGTCCTATTTTGATAGTGTGATGGCAGAGTATATTGCACGTAGAAATATTGTGGTTGAGTCTATCAATAAGATGCCGGGCTGTTTTTGCCCAAAGCCTAAAGGTGCATTTTATGCGGTTGCCCGCTTACCTATTGATGATGCTGATAAATTCTGCCAATGGCTTCTTGAAGGTTTTGAATACCAGAACCAGACTGTTATGCTTGCTCCCGCCACAGGTTTTTACTCGACCAAAGGCCTTGGAAAGGATGAGGTCAGGATTAGTTATGTGTTGAAAGTGGAAGATCTGAAAGCCGCTATGGTTTGTCTGGAGGAAGCATTAAAGGTTTATCCGGGGAGGAAATAGTGTTTATTTTTTGCCGGCTGAACTCAAAATCAAAAAAATCTCTTTGTCATTATAAAACATTTTCATACTTTCGCACTCCCAATTAAAAATTGAGGAAAAGAAGTTCTTTTAATTTGAAATATATTAATGTTTTTCAGCAAATAAACCTCTTAGGAGAGGTGGGTGAGTGGCTGAAACCAACAGTTTGCTAAACTGTCGTACTGGGCAACTGGTACCGGGGGTTCGAATCCCCCCCTCTCCGCAGATACATTAATATCGGAATAACTCGGGGTATAGCGCAGTCCGGCTAGCGCACCTGGTTTGGGACCAGGGGGTCGCAGGTTCGAATCCTGCTACCCCGACTAAAACGACCCGGAAAAGGTCCCGTAGCTCAGTGGATAGAGCAACAGCCTTCTAAGCTGTGGGTCGCTGGTTCGAATCCAGCCGGGATCGCTAATATTATTTCATTTCGTATTGATTTTTTAGGCGGGGTAGCTCAGATGGTTAGAGCGTCGGATTCATAACCCGGAGGTCACGAGTTCAACTCTCGTCCCCGCTACTAAAATAAAGCCCGGGTTTTCGGGCTTTTTCATTTTAAATTATTTATATTGTTAAAAACCTGATTTTTAGCACTGATTTTTTGGAAATCGCCTGAAAATTCCTTAACTTTGTTTTAGGTTTCATACCCCTTTTTGATTGTGTGTTTTTCAGAGTTTGGAGCCGGTAAAAATGGTTACCGGCTCTTTTTTTACATCTCTCTGCTATAAAAAACAGTCCGTTATTTACAGTATTCATTTATCAACTCATTGGCATCAGAGTAGCCTAACTCACTGGCTTTTTTTAAATCCGCGCAGCCGCTTTCTCTTTGGTCGGTTAAGATTTTTAAAAGGCCCCGGTTGTAATATGCCTCCTGATAATAAGGATTAATCTCAATCACCTTCGTAAAGTCTGATATAGCGCCGGGGAAGTCCTGATCCTTGCTCTTTGCATTGCCCCTGTTTAAATAGGCTTCCATATGTTCCGGATTTTTCCCGATCACCTTGTCATAGTCTTCAATGGCAGCGCTGTACTTTCCCTGCTCATTTTTTGCATTTCCTCTGTAAAAATAAATTTCTGAAAAGTCCGGATCAAGCTCAAACGCTTTTGAATAATCGGCAATCGACCGCTTATAATCCTTCAGAAGATATCGGGCATGGCCCCGGCACAGATATGCTTCAAAGCATGCCGCATCAAGCTCTATCGCCTTGTTGAAGTCCGAAATTGCCCCATTTAAATCCTGCTGTTTATATTTTTCCAACCCACTGTTTTTATATTCTTCCGAAGTCTGTCCATAGGCATGAACAATCAATATAAAAGCCAGGATAAAAACGATAATTTTTTTCATTTTTTGAGGTATGGAAATGCAATATACAAAAAATAAATAAAATACGCAACTTTACCTGACTGGAGTTCAAATTAATACATGGAAAATTCAGGTTTTTGTATATTTGCATCAACAAATAAATGTTTGAAACTCAGGTTTTGTCTTTCCTGATAGATAAAGAATTATATAGAAACAAAGAAAAAATGGATAAACTTATTGACCTGTTTCATAAAAAAGAAAAATTCCTGCTTGGAATTGAATTGGTAGGAACACGTGGTATAATTCATCAAGACAACGGCCAGAAACTTATGGCGCTGGTGGAGGAATTGTGTAAGTTTCCGCAAGTCGACTGGATATCATTCACCGATAATGCCGGTGGAAACCCGATGATATCTCCTGAATTTCTCGGCAGGAAAGTCCTTGGCCTGGGAAAAAACGCGGTAATAAACATCACCTGCAAAGATAACAACCGGAATTCCCTTGAAAGTAAAGCGTGGCAGTATGCCAGTGAAGGCTTCGACAATGTGATGGTGCTCACAGGAGATTATCCGATTGATGGGTATCAAAGCCTGGCACAACCTGTATTTGACATTGATTCTACCGGCTTGCTGAAAATGCTGTCCGACATGAATAATGGCCTGGCCATCAAGGGTAAAAAGCCCGGCACTACCGTTACGCTCAATAAAACCAGCTTTTTCCCGGGTTGTACGGTTTCTCCATTCAAATTGAGTGAAGCGGAACAAATGATGCAGTACGAAAAATTATTGCTGAAAGTCAGGAACGGCGCTTCATTTATCATTCCCCAGCTGGGATATGATATCCGGAAATCGCATGAGCTGCTTTGCTTCATGAAAGAAAACTCAATAAATGTTCCCGTTGTGGGGAATATTTACCGCTTGACAGCAGGAATCGCACGAATGTTCAACCAGGGATTTTTCCCGGGTTGCGTGGTGTCCGACAGCCTTCTGGCAAGGATTGACATAGAAAAAACGGCGCCAGATAAAGGAAGGAGCTTTTTTACGGCTTTTGCCGCAAAACAGCTTTGTTGCATTAAAGGAATGGGATACCAGGGCGTATACATTGCGGGCATTGACAAACCTGAGGATCTGAGTTCCATCCTTGAAAAAGCAAAGGAATATGAAACCACCGACTGGCACGATTTTATTCCTGAGCTCACCAATCCCAGGCCAGGTGAATTTTATTATTATCAGCTTGATCCTAAGGCGAATCTTTCAGATATCGCTAAAAAGAACGACCGCCTGACCAATTACAGAAGATCCAATTATTCAAAACATAATTCTTTGTCCTACCGCTTCAGTCGTTTAGTTCATGCATCTTCTTTCAAAAGCCCTTCTTCGTTTTTGGGTATCCACAGGGCGTATTACAGATGGGCAACAAAAGGCAAATCTCGCCGGTGTTACAATATGTCATATTTTCATGAGCGAATGATAAAGTCTGCATTGTTCAATTGCCAGGAATGCGGTGATTGTTCGCTTCCTGATATCACGTATTTGTGTCCCGAATCGCAATGTTCCAAGAACCAGCGGAACGGGCCCTGTGGCGGCAGCGACAGCGATAAATGTGAAGTGACAAAATTCGGCAAACATTGTATCTGGGTGAAAGCTTACAACCGGAATAAATATTTCAACCGCGATAAAGTCAGGCTTCTTGACAGGCCTGTAATACTGAAAGACAACAACCTTTTCAGGACTTCGGGATGGGGAAATTTCTTCCTGGAAAAAGATCACAGCGCGAAAAAATGAATCCGGATTCATTGAAAATAAAAGCAACATAATATGGCGAACCTCACATTATTTTTAACTACTGTTTTCGTTGGTTTTTTCGCAATGCTTAACCCCATCGGGAATACCCCGGTTTTTTTATCCATGGTGGGCGAAGCTGATGAAAAGACACTTAAAAAAGTTGCCTTCAGGGCTGTACTGGTAGCCTTTGTGATCATAACGGGTTTTTGCCTTTTCGGGCATTTTATTTTCCGGATGTTCGGGATCACGCTTCCTGCCTTTCAGATAGCCGGAGGGATCATTGTGTTTTTTGTCGGGTATGACCTTCTTCAGGGCAAATCGGCAGGAGCACATCTTTCAAAGAGGAAAGTTTCTATAAAATCATATGAGAATATGGCCATTTCTCCTTTGGGTATTCCGCTGCTTTCAGGGCCGGGGACGATATCCACAGCTATGAACTTTGTGGGTGAAGGGAAGAACTTTTGGTATACGATATTGATCATACTGATCTTTGCTGTTGTTTGCGCATTGACTTATTTAATGTTTATCCTGAGTAAAAAAATAGCAGATAAATTAAGTCCGTCCATCATCCTGGTCATTTCACGCATCATGGGGCTGATCCTTGCTGTGATTGCTGTTCAGATGGTGATCAAGGGAATTTTTAATGTTATTAAGGAGTTCCCGATGGCATGATGTTTATTAAGGTATCTCGTTTCTTAATCATTTTTTGCGTTTATGTAAAGTATTCTATACATATATGCGTTTATTTGTAAAAAGAAATTTACAAATTTGCAAAAATGGCAATTATTCCCCACCGAATTGTCATGTTTTATATTTTTAGCGGATGTTTCCATACGTTTCAACAAGTGTGTAAATTTAAAATTGAAATGTAGATTTACACGGTAAAGTTTGTTACTAATTATACAAAGAGTATAAGAAACAGTCCGCCAAAATCAATACCCGACCACCGCAGCGAGCCACTTTTCAGCTTCTTCAACCGAAATTTTCTTTCTTTGAGCATAATCAATCACTTGCTCTTTACTGATTTTTCCAACGGAAAAATACGTTGCCTGAGGGTTTGCAAAGTACCATCCGCAGACAGAAGCAGCAGGGTTCATCATGTATGTTTCGGTTAACGAAATCCCGGTATTCTCTATCGCATTTAAAAGTCCGAAAATTTCAGATTTTCCGCTATGGTCGGGGCATGCCGGATAACCTGGCGCCGGCCTGATGCCGCGGTATTTTCCAAGAAGAAGTTCGTCTATCATAAGGCTTTCTTCCGCATCGTACCCCCACAATTCTTTTCTTACTTTAAGGTGAAGGGCTTCGGAAAATGCCTCGGCAAGCCTGTTTGCAAGGATCTTCAGCATCAATGCGTTGTAATCGTCATGGGCTTTCACAAACTCCTCCACTTTCTGTTCAATGCCTATACCGGCAGTAACAGCAAAACATCCGATATAATCTGTGAGGTGTGATTCCTTTGGCGCTATAAAATCGGAAAGGCAATAATTCGGTTTATTTTCCTGCGGTTGCTGGTTTCTAAGAAAATGAAACGTTGTAAGTATTTGATCCGATGTTTCGATAGAATAAACTTCGATATCATCTCCCACAGCATTGGCGGGAAATATTCCGGCAACACCGTTGGCCGACATCCATTTTTCTTTGATGATTCGTGCGATCATTTGCTGCGCATCGGTGAAAAGCTTCCGGGCTTCTTCACCTTTCAGCGGATCGTCAAATATAGCAGGGTATCGGCCGTTTAACCTCCATTCATGAAAAAAATATGACCAGTTGACAAAATCAACCAGCGCTTCAAGCGGATATTCTTCAAATAGGGTTATCCCGGCATGAACCGGCTTTTTTATGTTATTCATGTTTATTTTCGGGCCTGAACGCATTGTCGCGGGCTTCTTTCAATGAGATCATGCGGTCTTGTTCTTCCGACAGATGTTCGCGGCGGATGGTTGCATATTCATTATCCAAATTCCTAATAAAATTCCCTGATAAGCCTTCAGACAAAAGGTTTGAAATGATGTTCACACTTTTTGAAGCATCTTTTACATGTACCACCGGGCCGCTGTATTTAGGTGCGATCCTGACCGCGGTGTGAATTACCGAGGTGGTGGCGCCTCCGATGATCAATGGGATTTTCATTCCTGCCTTTTCCATTTCTTCTGCCACATGGACCATTTCTTCAAGTGATGGGGTGATAAGGCCGCTTAGCCCTAATACATCCGCCTTTTCATCACGCACAGCTTGTAAAATAGTTTCGGTGCCGGCCATCACGCCCAGATCGACAACTTCAAAATTATTGCAGGCAAGTATAACTCCGACTATATTTTTCCCGATGTCATGAACATCGCCTTTGACGGTCGCTAACACTATTTTCCCTGCAGAAGCTTTTTCTCCTTTTTCCTTTTCTTCTTCGATATACGGCAGTAATTTCTCCACTGCCTTTTTCATGACACGCGCGCTTTTCACCACCTGTGGTAAAAACATTTTTCCGTCACCGAATAATTCTCCAACTGTATTGATTCCGTCCATCAAAGGGCCTTCGATGATGTGGAATGCCTTTTCGTATGATTGCCGGGCTTCCTCAACATCCTGTTCGATAAAATCGGTCAGGCCTTTGACAAGGGCATGTTTCAGGCGTTCCTGAACAGTCCCGCTGCGCCACAGGTCGCTTTTTTCTTCTTTTTTCCCGACACTTTTAATTTGTTCTGCCAGTACGATAAGTTTTTCTGTGGCGTCTTTACTGCGGTTCAGCACAACATCTTCCACAAGTTGAAGAAGTTCCTTTGGGATTTCATCGTAAATGTCAAGCTGGGCGGGATTTACAATCCCCATATCCATCCCGGCATGAATGGCATGGTACAGGAATACCGAATGCATTGCCCGCCGCACCGTTTCATTTCCGCGAAACGAAAACGACAGGTTGCTGACGCCACCGCTGATCTTTGCGTACGGCAAGTTTTCCTTTATCCAGGTTACTGTCCTGATGTAATCTACAGCGTACGCATTGTGTTCTTCAATGCCGGTTGCCACAGCGAGTATGTTGGGATCAAAAATGATATTCTCAGGAAAAACCCCGACTTCGTTAACAAGAATGTTGTAAGCGCGTTCGAATATTTTAATTTTATGTTCGTAGGTAACGGCCTGGCCGGTTTCGTCAAACGCCATCACCACCATGGCTGCGCCCATCTGGCTGATATGCTGTGCCCGTTCTTTGAAAATATCTTCGCCCTCTTTTAAACTGATGGAATTTACAATGGATTTTCCCTGTGTGCATTTCAACGCAGATGCGATGACATTCCATTTTGAAGAGTCGATCATAACGGGAACCCTTGCAATATCGGGTTCTGAAGCAATAAGGTTCAGAAAAGTGACCATTGATTTTTCGGCATCGATCATCGCATCATCCATGCAGATGTCTATCACCTGTGCTCCGCCATCGATCTGCTGGCAGGCCACAGATAATGCGTCTTCGTATTTAGCCTCCTTTATCAGGTCGGCAAATTTCTTTGAACCCGCTACATTGGTGCGCTCGCCGATGTTTACAAAGTTACGCCCTTCAAAGAGTTCCACGGGCTCAAGGCCGGAGAACCGGGTTATTTGATCTGAAACAGGCACCACATGAGGTTTGTATTTTTTTGCTTTTTCGGCGAGCAGCCTGATGTGTTCGGGAGTGGTTCCACAACAACCGCCTGCGAAATTCAGCAGCCCTTCGCTCATGTATTTCTCAACAATGGAGGCCATCTGGCCAGCGGTTTCGTCGTAGGCGCCAAACTGGTTTGGCAAACCGGCATTAGGATAAAGGCTAATAAAGAAAGGAGCTTTAGCTGCAAGCATTTCTATAAAAGGTTTCATTTGTGCAGCGCCTAAAGAACAATTTAAGCCAATAGAAAGCAGGGGAAAATGAGAAACGGAGATGAGCAGTGCTTCAAGGGTTTGTCCTGAGAGTATACGCCCGCTTGCATCAGAAACGGTAACGGACAGCATGACGGGAATAGTTCTGTTTTTTTTCTCAAATACTTTTGTGATAGCATATAAGGCAGCTTTCGCGTTGAGTGTGTCAAAAAAAGTCTCAAGGATCAACAGGTCCACATGGCCGTCCATCAGACCGTCAACCTGTTCTGTGTAAGCAGTAACAAGGTCATCAAAGGTAACTGCACGAAATGCGGGATTATTCACATCGGGCGACATGGAAGCAGTTCTGTTGGTGGGGCCTACTGACCCGGCAACAAAACGGTACCACTTTGGGTCGCGTTCATTGAATTTTCCGGCGACAGCCCTGGCGAGTTTTGCCGCTTCAAGGTTTATTTCATAAGCATATTTTTCAAGGCCGTAATCGGAAAGCGAAATGGCCTGGGCATTAAACGTGTTGGTGGCAATAATATCCGATCCTGCTGAAAGATACGCTCCGTGAATGTTTCTTAAGACTTCCGGTTTGGTCAGGGAAAGAATGTCATTACAACCTTTCAGGTTTTTTGAATGTGATGAAAAACGTGGTCCGCGGAAATCTTCCTCTGTCAGGTTTTGCCGCTGGATCATCGTACCCATGGCACCATCAAGAATCATGATCCGTTCTTTTAATACTTCTGTGATATTCATACTTTTGATAATTTTTTGCCCATCTTCTATGCGAAAAGCTTTTGATTGTAAATTTAATTAATATTTTATATGGTTTAAAAAAAACTTATTTTTGTCTTGTAAACAAACACATTCGTATTACTATTTTGTGTAGATTTATGAGTTGGTTTTTAGTTTGAATAATTACGGATAAACTTATGATCAAAAAATTTCTAACAGTTACATTTGCAGTTGTTGCTTTGATTGCGGTTGTGAGCGCTCAGCCAAATAAATCCGTGGTACAGGAACAAAGCGAAAAATACAGTATCTATAATTTTCAAAATGCGCAACAGTGGGACAGTTTGTTTTTAGCGGAGAACCCGGGGATGACACGGGAAGTTCTTCCGAAGCAAAAATCGTCCTGTGTGCTGAATAAAGTGGTTTACGGCTGGAATCCTTATTGGGCAGGTTCAACTTTCCATAATTACCAATGGAACCTGCTGTCGCATTTATGCCATTTTTCCTATGAAGTAATTTATTCCACGGGCAATGCCAGCACAACACATTCCTGGGCGACGGACAGCGCCGTTACGATGGCTTTAGCTAACGGTGTAAAGGTGGATCTTTGTGTTACCTTGATGAATACGGCCAACCTCACATCGTTTCTGGCCAACTCAACTGCCAGGCAAACTCTTATTACGAACCTTATCAGCCTAATTCAGACCCGTGGGGCAAACGGCGTCAATATTGATTTTGAAGGGATGGCAAGTTCGGATTCTGTGAATTTCAAAACCTTTATGATTGCCCTTTGTAACCAAATGCATGCTGCAATCCCCGGCTCACAGGTAAGTTATTGCCTGCCGGCAGTTGAATGGACAACAAATAAATATTCTGTGAAGGCCCTGATACCCTATGTGGACATGTTTATTATTATGGGTTACGATTACTATTACGGCGGTAGCACAACGGCAGGCCCTACAGACCCGTTGTATAATTTTCTTACAGGTTATAATTACACCCTCACAAAATCAGTTACCTATTATTTGAATCAGGGAGTGCCAAATTCAAAACTTATTTTAGGATTACCATATTATGGCAAGCAATGGGCAACGAATTCCGACACCGTCGGTTCCGGCACTACAGCTTCAGGAACTTCTCCGTTTTACAATACGGTGCGGGCAAACAGCAGCGGTAATTATTCGACCAAACTTTGGAATGAAGCATCCTACACTCCTTATTATACCTTCCAGTCGGGTTCGCAATGGTATCAATGCTGGATTGATGATGCCTACAGTTTAGGCCGGCGTTTTGAAATGATTAATCAACGGGGCATTGGAGGTATGGGCATCTGGGCGCTGGGTTATGATGATGGGTATACAGAGCTTTGGGATAAGATAAGCGACAATTTCACAAACTGCGCCACAGTTCCCTGTGTTGACACGATCTATGACATGGGCGGCCCGCTCAGGAATTATTACGATAAAGAAAGCTATTCGTATACCATAGCTCCGACGGGCGCTTCATCGTTGTCGCTGACATTTACATCTTTCAACACGGAGGCGGATTATGATACCCTGAGGATTTATGACGGGCCCAGTACCGCATCACCACTGATCGGAGCCTACCACGGAACAAGCAGCCCGGGAATCATTAATTCCACCGGCCCTTCATTAACGGTAAAATTCAGATCGGACAATGCTACCGTGAGCTCCGGCTGGAAAGCTATATGGCACTGCGTGACAGACAATGTGGCGCCTGCCACGCTTACCAGTGTTCCCGGAAATTGGCAAACCCAGGATTTCACAGCCACCTTTGCAGACTCCGATAATCCCGGTGGCACAGGTGTCGAAAAAAGTTATTATCAGGTCATTGATTATAACGGTACCGAGTGGCATGCAAATTCGCAAAATGGTTTTTTTGCTGATAATTTTGATTCTTATAATGCGCCCGTATGGTCTGTTCCTGCAGGTGGCGGATCATGGAGCGTGGCATCAGGGAACCTCATCCAGGCCGATACCACCCTCAGCAATGGTAATATTTATGCTTTGCTGAACCAAAACCTTTCGGACCGTTACCTGTATCAGTTTAATGTAAAACTTGATCCCGCCGGAACCACGGCACACCGTTTCGGATTCCATTTTTTCAGTGACAGCGGAAGCCTTAGCAATCGCGGAAATTCATACTTTATTTTTTTCAGGCAGGAAACCTCAAAACTGGAATTTTACAGAGTTGCAGGCAATACTTACACACAGACCAAGGTGGTGGATAATGTTACCACGGCATTCGGGCAATGGTATGATATTAAAGTTATTTTTGACAGGACCACCGGGAAAATAGATGTCTACCGAGATGATGTGTTTCTTGCTTCCTGGACTGACCCTGCCCCGTTGGCCACAACAGGAAAATATATTTCGTTCCGTACCGGCAACAGCAAGCTGTTTGTTAACGAACTAAAGGTGTTCAGGTCGCGGGCTTCTTCGGTAAATGTTACCGTTGGCGCGGCAGCTACAAATGACATTCGGTATCAGAACCCTGATCCTGCAACATATGCCGCAAAAATAAAATCCATTGTGAACGATGCTGCAGGTAACCTTTCGGCTATTGATTATAAAAACCTGAATATTGACTGGACACCGCCGGTGTGCGACACCGTAAATGACGGGACCGGCAGCGACACCGACACGACAACTTCCACCACTACGCTTTCTGCAAACTGGGCAGCATCAAGCGATCCCAACTCCGGTATTGTTAAATACTTTTATTCGATTGGAACAACTCCGGGCGATACTAATGTTACCGGATGGACCGATATTGGATTAAATACTTCGGTTACAAAATCCGGGCTTGCACTTACCGACGGACAGGCTTATTATTTCAGTGTGAAAACGGAAAATGGCGCCGGATTGACTAGCATTTGCAATTCAAATGGCGTGTTGGTATTTTTGGCAACGGATATTTTGGAAAATGAAAATGTAACGGATTTTTCAGTTTTTCCTAATCCTTTCGGGGAAAGCGCCAACATAAATTTTCAGCTAAGCAGCGACCTGCATTTGAAATTATCATTGACCGACATGCTTGGCAGGCAAATTATTATTTCTGACAAGCTTTATACAGCAGGGAAACACAGCATAACTATGAACTCCGGCAAGCTGCAATTAAGTAAAGGAATTTACTTTCTTGAGGTTAGCAATGAAAATGTTTTAAAAATTGAAAAGATTATTCATTATTAATTGATGGCTGGTTAAACAGGATCAATAAAATTTGTTATTGCTGTAAAGAAATATCTATCAAGAAAAACGGAAAATAAATTTGCCCGTTTGGGAAAGAAAAAATCAACCAATTAATAATCCTTCAACACGGATTTTTAAACTTCCATCCTTCATTTTAGTAATTGCATTGACTAACCCGCTGTGCCGCCATTGCAGCATGCAGCGACGAGGTAAAAACCAATATCTCATGCCCAGCTGTACCGGCACTTTTGATTCTTTTACCAAGCCTTCGTAGGCTTCTGAAACATAAAACCCGATATCTTTGAAACCTTCGCTGCGTGGCCTTAAAGGGCCGGTTACACACCAATAAACCACGCCGTTGCGGGGGTCCACGTCAGTAGCAACACCACAATGTGTAACAGGGCAACCGCAGGACATCCCCATCGGGCGGCCCACCAATACGTCACCTTTTTTTATTTCCAATTCTTTTACCAGGGCTGGATTATAAAGCAAAATGGTTTCTTTTGGGCCAGGTTCATTTTCGAAACAGTCCAGAATGAAATCGAAATCACGTTTTAAGCTGTCTTTCCAACCGATTTTTTCGCCCATTCCCTGAGATGAGCAAGCATGACATCCGATTATTTCTTTTAATTTCTGGTTTTTACCATTTATATGAATGCAACGTTTTAGTTCATCAGGTTTTTTTTCAATAAATTCAGCGAAGGCGCCGCATGTTTTGTAACCACATGCTCCGCAATCTAAATTCGGTAATTGCCCGATGATTTCATCTTTTTTTGTCGTTATTTCTGTACTCATGATTTTGAAAATATTGAATTAAGATTTGTAATTTTATTTTTAAAAACTTCTGAAAACCTTGCTAGTTCCTCATCTGTGTTGTACCTTCCAATGCTAATCCGGATGGAGCCGCGGGCTTCAAACTGGTTTAACCCGATAGCCTGTAAAACATGAGAAGCCTGATTATCGCCATTTGAGGAACATGCAGAACCCGAAGAAACAGCAATACCAGCTTCATCAAGCAACAACAAAAAGCGAATGGCTTCTCCTTCCAAACCACGTATACAGAAATTGATGTTATGAGGCAAGCGTTTATCCAGATCACCATTAAAGTAAATGCCTTCAATGTCATGACTAAGGCTTGAAATTAATTTTTTCTGCAACCCGGAAATCCGCTTAAATTCGTTTTCCATTTCACCAAAACAAAGGTCTGTTGCTTTTGCAAAACCGGTTATTCCCTCAATATTTTCTGTTGATGACCGTAATCCAAATTCCTGACCGCCGCCGTGAAATAATGGATTTATTTTAGTCCCCTTTTTTATCATTAATGCACCGACTCCTTTTGGCCCGTATATTTTATGAGAATTGACCGTCAAAAGATCAATATGGTGAGTGTCCACAGGAATTTTCCCAAACGACTGGCAGGCATCTGAATGGAAGTACACATTTTTTTCTTTGCAGATATTTCCAATCTCAGCAATGGGCTGGATGGTCCCGATTTCATTGTTTACATGCATAACGGAAACTAATATGGTTTTTTGGTTTATGCAACGTTTCAGAAAATCAATATCAATCAATCCTTTATTGTCAACCGGAACATAGGTGACAAAAAATCCTTGTGTTTCGAGCCATTTGCAGGTGTTTAACACACAATCGTATTCCACAGAAGAAACAATAATGTGATTTCCTTTTGAACGATTTGCGAAGGCAATTCCTTTGATGGCAAAATTGTTCGCTTCCGTTCCGCTTGAGGTAAAAACAAGTTCTTCGGGTTCGCACTTCAAATATGTCGCAATCCGCTTTCTTGAATTTTCAATTTGTTCTTTAACGATAGTTCCGTATTGATGCAAACTGGAAGCGTTGCCGTATACCTCCGAAAGGTATGGTACCATTGCTTCGAATACTCTTTTATCAATTTGCGTTGTTGCCGCGTTATCTAAATAAATTTTAGTATTCATTTGTTAAGGTTTACTACTATTCGCCAACATAAAATAATTCCTGTTCCATGGTGCGTAATACTCCGAAATGATTTTTGGCTCCGATTTCTTTTTTGCCAACACAAATCGTGCATGTCCCAACTGGTGGATTACCGCGTAAAAACATCGGGTTTTCCACGTCGTTGGTTTTCTCAATTTTTTTCACAATCGGATCAATGCCTATTCCATAAAGTGCATTACTTTCGACGATGGAAATTTCATGAGCCGCTTCTAATACCCGGTATCTGAAGACTTCCCTTTCGGCCTGGGATATCAGATCAATTTTTGTAATAACTGCGATATCGGCCAGAGTCAGCATAGGGCCAATTTTTCGTGGCAGGTTCATTCCGCTTGTAGCCTCTAAGACAACAATGCCAAGGGAATTTTCAATATATGGGGAACAGCGTAAACAAAGTCCTGCTGTTTCAACAAACAGAAAGTCGCTGCCAACGTTCTTGGCCCATTCGACTATTTCATCAAGGGCAACCACATTGCAATGGTCGGGGCAAAGCTCGCCCGAATAGATTTTTTTTGTTGGGATACGGAATTCTGTATTGATCGTTTTGTCTTCATCGGCAAACAAAACATCAATTTTTACAAAAGCCGGTTTGTGATTATTTTTTAACATTTTTCTGATCACCTGGCGTATTACAGTTGTTTTACCGCATGTTGGCGGGCCTGCAAAAATTACTAGTTTCATATAATATTTTATTTTCGTTTTTATTCAGTTAATGATTGTATTTTTTCTTTAATAACCTTTTCAGAAATAAATTCTCCAGCCCTGACCAGGCTTCTGAAATCAAGCATAATATCGTCCATTTTCCGCAGTTCTTCTGCAACAAGACGTTCTTCCTGGTTAGTTGCAATAAGTTTCTGCATTGATCCGGATTTCATTACAATTCTAAAATCAGAAAGCAGCGCGATGCTTGGATCGTGGGTAACAAAGACAAATATTTTTTGATATTTTTTCAATAATTCAAGCGCTCTGGTCCGGTTAATCCCTGCGTTTTCGATTTCATCAAGCAGGATGATTGGCGAGTTGCCGATTATCACGGCATCAGCAATCAATAATGACCGTGTTTGCCCGCCTGACAGTTCGGTCATGCCTGTTTCAATAATAATGGCTTCACCGGTTAACTGATTGGCGAACTTTATGGTTTCAGAAATAATTTGTTCAATATCTTCAGCGCCACGAACTGTAGCATGAATTTTTAGAAATTCACCGACCGGCAGGTCGGATAAGAAATTTGTGTGTTGAGAAATTAGGGCTATGGGGTGTTTTTTTGGATCAAAAGAAAAATCTTCAGGAATAACTTCATCGTTAATTAAAACTGTACGTTGCGAAGGTGTGTTTTTGTTGGCAAACAATTCAATATCATTAATAAGTGTCGTCTTACCACAACCTGTTGGGCCTACAATACTGATAATGTCTCCCATTTTTAAATCAAAACGTTCCACTTTTTCAGGTTCTCCATTTTTTCCGTAACCACCAATTATTGTTATTTTTTTTATATCCATAGTATTTTTTATTTACATTGTTTTTCAATTTTTTTATGTGTCAAAGATACCCTTGAAATCAGCATGAACATTATATTATGAGGTGGGGGATGTCATTTAAACAGGAATACATGTACTTCAAAAAAAATGAAATACTACATTTTTTTTATAAACCGTAAATACCTATATTTGAATTTTTATTGCATATTATCCGGATAATGGAAAAATATAACGACGAGTGTTTAAATTGCTATTTTAGATCAACGCTTTGTAAAGGCTTGTCTGATGAGGAGTTTAAGAGTATTTTTGAATCCACCACACAAAATACATATAAAAAAGGCGAGGTAATTTTTAAACAAGGAGTAAAAACAAATTACCTGGTATTTCTGACCAAAGGCTTAGTAAAATTTGTGTACGACAACAACGGTAAAGATTTAATTATCACTATTGATAAAGCCCAGACATTGCTGGGCCTCGCAAACATTCTGAATGAAGACATTAATTTATTTTCCATTATTGCCATAGAAGATTGTAAAGGCTGTATCATCGATTTGCATAAAATTAAGCTGCAACTATTGAACAACCGGCAATTTATGATGGAAATAATGAGTATTTCAACACAGTTGTTCCGGACTTCCATTTTTAATTTTATCAGTATCGCGCACAAACAGAGTAACGGAAGAATCGCCGATATTTTAATTTACCTTTCAGAAAATATTTACCAAAGCAATTCGTTTATCTTATCCTTGTCACGCCAGGAACTTGCTGATTATGCCGGTTGTTCTAAAGAGGTAATTATCCATACCTTGCAAAATTTTGACAAAGAAAAAATAATTAATATCAACGGGAAAACCATCGAGATTCTGGATGTTGACCGCTTGCATACCATTAGCAGGATAGGATAGTTTCCAGTAAATAAAATTTATTCGTCTGTAACCCGCAAACCTTAATTATTGAGTTGTCCGGCAACCACTTCTGCAATATCTTTTATTTCAACAGTGGCATATTTCCCCAGCGTCTTTTTACATAGAGGGCAGGCCGTTACCAGCAGATCAGGATTTCCTTTCAACAACTGTTTGCAGGCATCTTCTGTAATCATGTCGCGTTTAAAAGAATTCATTTGAGTATTGCCAAGGCTTCCTCCGCAACAAAGGGATTTTTCTTTCGAGTTTTTTATTTCCTGAAGGTTGACGGCTTTCCCTAAAAGTTTCCGTGGTTCTTTGTATACGTCCGAACCCCGGCCCAGTTCACAAGGGTCGTGATAAACAGCAAGAACATCTGAAGGCTTTACTTTTATTTTATTCTCATTGGATAGTTTAAGCAGGTATTGGGTATGATGCATGATCTCAATATCAAGCTTGTATTCTTCTTTAAACACCTTATAACAAATGGGGCAGGAGGTAACCAGAATTTTTGCTCCTGATGAGCGGATGGTATCTTCGTTTCTTTTTTGGAGTTCCCTGGCCTCGGTATCTTTTCCGGCAAGCATTAACGGCCTGCCGCAGCAAATAGTCCCATCGGCATCCATAAAATTATAATTCACACCTGCCTGTTCGAAAATTTCCACCATGGATTTTTTTATAGCCGGCGTCAAATGTGTCATGCAACCGGCAAAATAAACCACATCAACAGCCGGAATAACTTTTTCCGGCAGGTAATCGAATTTTGCATCCACTACATCTGCTACCAGCCTGCGTTGTATCATTCGTTGGTCGTTCAGGCTGATGCCCACCGGGCAAAATTCCTGGCACCGGCCACAGATCATGCAATTGTAGAGCTTTTGCTCTTCAACTTTGTTCCTTCGCACCGACTGGATAAAATAAACAGATTGCATGTCTTTAACATTAGCTGCAAAACCCATCTGGCATTTGTCCATGCACATACCGCATTTAGGGCATGAATATACTTCCAGGTCGGCAAAACTGGTATATTTTTTTTCGGTATGAATTCCGAACCTACGCATAAAAATCAGTAAGATTTCGGCGGGGATGTGCATGTAACGGGTAAAAGGAAGCACGAAGAAAAACGCTCCCAATGAGATAGAATACAGCCACCAGAACGTATATGCCAGTTCATTGGGGTAAGGTAAGTAGGAGAACATACTGCCTATGGTGCCGGTTAAAAATCCGCCATTGCCGTAAACGCTTGCTGTAAGGCTTTCGGCAAACAAACGAAGCGGAAAAATAGACCATAAAATGATCATGATCATGATGTCCTGTATCCGTCTCCTCGGCTTACGTTTGATTCCAAACAAAAATGAGAAGGCTCTTTTTAAATAGGCTAAAATGATCCCGCTTAAAACGAAAAGTAAGATCAGGTCCATGAGGTTGGTGAAGAAGAAAGACCATGGAATTCCGTGGTGGTCATGGACAAAGAACCTGAGAAAGATGGGAAAATAGGGCGGGTTCAAATGAGTACCGCTGTATATTCTGGATTCCAGATTGCCGACAACGATCAATGCGAGCCATCCCAGGGCAATGGACATGTGCATATAGCCCAGCAACGGATTGTTTTTGTATATTTTTCTATGGATCAGGCATTCCATAAAAACTTCCTTGATGGCTAAAATAGTTTTATGGGTGAACAGCCATAACCAGAACTTTTTCTTTTCGGCAAAAGATAATTTTGAAATCCATCGGGCAAACCGATACACCGTATAAAGCAAAATGAATGCAAGACCAACAGTAAAAGGCAAAACAAACAGATCAAATTTCATAATGCTTATTTTAAATTTACGGCTTTTTTGATGTTAATAATCACGTTTCGGGTATTGACATTTCGCGGACAGGCCAGGGTGCATTTGCCACAAAGCATACATTTGCTGACCTCTTCCTTCACTTTATGATCCTCACCGCGTTTGATCATGATCATCAGCTTTCTGAAATTAAAGTCGGTAAACTGGCCGGCGCTGCAGGTTGCGGTACAAGTGCCGCATGCAATGCAGATTTTAAAAGTGGGTTCACCTTGATTTACAAAACGGGCAATCTTCAGGTCGTTTTTATCGAAATCTATTTGCCGGTCATTGCTTAAGCTGTATCCGAAATTGATCATGTCAAAGGTATTAAATGGTTCTCCTGCCTAAAGGCTGGTCATGGAGGTAATCGGCGACTGTCACTGCAGCAGCCCTTGCATCAGTGATGGTTTCTGTAATAGTTTTTGGAGACGTACACGCGCCTGCAAAGAACACACCTTCAATATTGGAAACATTGGTCAGCGTGTGCTGGTCCTGTGTCTTGAAAAACTTATTCGGGCCGGTTTTGAGGCCTATCATTTTACCAACTTTATTGGATCCTTCTGAAGGAACAAAACCAACCATAAGAACCAAAAGATCGAGATTCATTCGTAAAGGTTTCCCGGCCAACGTATCTTCAACTTTCACCACGATGGAGCCGTCCATGTTTTCGCTTGCTTCGCTCAGGCGTCCGCGGATGAAATTAACTCCGTATTTTTCCTGGGCTTCCTTATACAGGAATTCGAAATGCATCCCAAACATCCTCATGTCCATATAAAAGCAAAACACCTCAGCCTCAGGCAAGCGGTCTTTTATTTCAACGGCTTGTTTTACGGCTGTCACGCAGCAAACTTTCGAACAATAGGCGTTACCTACTTTTTCGTCACGACTGCCGACACAATGCACAAATCCTATTCTTTTCGGGGTTTTACCATCGGCTGTCAGGATTTTTTTTCCTTCAGTGAAGAGCATTTCGAGATCAGAAGAAGTGATTACGTTATCGTAAATCTTATAGCCGTACTCTTCTTTTTTTCTGGCATCAAAAAGATCATAACCCGTGGTGACAAGTACGGCATCTGCTTCAATGTTTTTCCCATCGCCGGTAGTAATAGCAAAAACATCTTTCTTTTTCTTTATATCTGTGATCTCTGTATTATAAACAATCTTTACTCTTCCTTCAACGCCCTGATTTAAAAAATCCAGGACTTCCGCGCCCAGCCGCATCGTGGGAAAAAGACGCTCCCAATTTCTTACGTGGCCGCCCAATTTATCTGCTTTTTCTATGATGGTAACATCGAAATCCATGGCTGCCAGGAATGAGGAGGACTCCATGCCTGCAATGCCACCACCGATGACTACAATTTTTTTCTTTTCCATAGTTAATCTTTAAAGGTCAACATCTTTTTTTGTTCAAACGGGTTACAGGCAGGATGCCCCAGATCTTTTCCGTTCTTACCACAATATTTTTTTGCGGGATCAAAAGGGATGCCCATTTTGTCAAGCAACGTTTCACAAGGTACCTGATGTAACTGCAACCCTAAATCCCAGGGGTCATAACCCAATACCAGGCCTGCCAGTTCCTCGTAGGTAAGAACAGGAATTCCTTCGCCATTCCTGCCATAAGATTTTCCCTGCATTTCATGAATGGCATATTGCCATTTATCAAGAAACATAGGGCAACCCGGGCAGTTGGTCAATATCAGGTCCGGATGATACGGTTCCATGCTTTCAAATTTTTTATGCGAGCACGACATGGAATAGCCCCGGTTGGCTTGTACCAGGTATTGCCTGAAACCAAAGCCGCAGCAGTGCCTTCTTTCGGGATAGTCGATCACCTCACCGCCCCATTCTTCGATCATGCCGGAGAGAACGTACGGATATTCAGCCCCGCCGATACCTTTTGAAGGAAACATCTTGGCATAATGGCAGCCGATATGTTCCACGGCTTTTAATGGTATTCCTGTGTTCGTATCAATGAGTTTATACTGGGCTTTTTGTGCAATTTCTTTTCTGAATTTATATATCAGGTCGCTGGCATGAGCCAGGTTTTTAGGAATCTGAAACTCCCGCCCGGTAGCTTTTTTCAGATAGGTTCTTACTTTTTCTTCTGTTTCCGGAAAATGATGCCAGGTGTCTAGTACTTCCGTATAAATTCCAAACGAAGTGATGCAGGAAGGGACAAGGTTTTCATACCCTGATTCGGTCATTAACGCAAATTGTCTGGCGACAACGGTCATCATGGTATCCAGGGGGACAACATCTCCATGATATCCTATGCCGGTACAGGTTGTATGACATGAATGTTCAAAAACATCTTTACCCAAATCCTCACGCATGATCTGAAGAAATGCCGTTTCCGAACCAGGAAAAAAATTCTGCCGTACGCAGCTTCTGACATAGAAGTACTTATCATCAGCTATTTCCTTCTGATATTCTTTCCAGATTGCCTGTTTACCTTCAATGATCATCCTTTGTTATGTTTATTGCTGTTGTGTGAAAAAATATGTGAAAAATATTCGTTGTCAGTTCCTTCGCCGAATTCCAGGTTAAGTTCTTTTGCTTTTTCCTTTGAGAAATGTTCGATTTTTTCGAATCGTTCGTCACCTCCTGTAACTTTAAAGATTTCCCTGATTTCGTCAAGTGCTTCTTCAGGTATCTTTCTCAGAATACCAGGGCCGTCACCTTTGTAATTTGCCCCTAAACGTTCCATAACTTCAGGCCAGTTTTTTTGGCACCAATCCCAAACAGGCCCCTGCTCGGCATACATATCAGTTCCTATTCCTTCCAGATACAGGCAATAGCCATATTTTAAGATCCAGCCGCCTACCACACGTTTCATGAATAATTGCTGGCGCCCTTTTTCTGATTCAACAAAATAACCTTTTTCCTGCGAAAGGGCGCGCAGGGCCATGATCACCAAGCCGGGCGTGTTCCCTCTGGGGCACCTGGTTTTGCACGACATACATTCTCCGCAATACCAGATGGTTTCGCTTTTTAATAATTCTTCGATTTTTTGTTCGTCCCTCGTTTGAACGGTATCAACAATCACACGTGGATCGTAATCATAAAACTCGGATGCTGCACAAATAGCCGTGCATGTCCCGCAATTAATACAAGCCTTCAACCCTTCCTCAAAACGAATATCTTTTTTTAGTTCGTTGTATAAAGTGCTCATTATCTGTTTTTTTATTTAGTGCCTTTGGTGTTGTTCCCGTTAGAAATAGACACCACCTTTGCAAGATGTACAAAATTAGTTAAACCGTATGCATGTAGTTGTAAATCGGGGTTTACTATTTCATATTAAAAAATGTAATTTATAACTCAAAAAAGTGTAAAAATACATTTTACTAAGTGTTAAGGAATTTGTATTTTTGTGAATGAAACACTAGAAGCATGGATGCAGAAAAAAATGTTTTACCTGATGCCTGCCGGGATTGCCTTTTTAAATCTACCTGTAATCAGGTAGCCGGACAGGAAAATAGTAATTTCCTGTTTGTGAATCCCATCCAGCAGAGTTATAAAAAGGGTGAGGTGATCATGAAGCAGGGAATGAAAACCAACCACCTGGTTTATTTATATAAAGGAATAGTGAAGTTCAATTACGAGGATAACAATAATAAAAACCTGATCCTGTCAATTACAAAAGCACCGACATTATTGGGATTGGCCAACGTGCTGAATGAAGACATCAATTTTTTTTCCATACTGGCTATTGAGGAATGCACAGGCTGTTTGATTGACCTGAATAAGTTAAAAATGTTTATCATGAACAACCGGTTGTTTATGTTGAATATTATGAAGATGTCAACAGGGATGTTCCGCAAGTCGATTGTTAAAATTATCAGCATGGCGCACAAACAAACCGTTTGCCGTATTGCCGAAATATTGATAGATCTCTCGAAAAATGTGTATCAAAGCGATGCCTTTGTCTTATCGGTGTCCAGACAGGAATTCGCCGAATACGCCGGATGTTCAAAAGTCAACGTCATCCATACATTGCAGAATTTCGCTGCAGAAGGAATCATAAAAGTGAGCGGAAAAAAAATCGAAATTCTTAAACCCGAAATGCTGATAAAAATCAGCAAATCGGAATAAAAGTTCTGCGAAACGCTCTGTTATTAATACTTAGCAACTCATCTCACCGGCATTTTTTAACGCAGAAAGCAGGGCGTAAGCACCTTTAATGACGATGTTCTTCGCTTTTTTATCAAAATTTTCAGGGAACATAACTTCTGTGTAACCCCCGGCGCTCTTGCCTTTTTTGATTTCAACCATCAGAAAATCATCCACCACTTTATCGTCTTCGGTCCGTTTTCCTTTTGAAATAAAAATGTAATTTTTATCATCGAAGGATACGATGGCTTCATCAGGCAGAGCTTCAACAAGGCTGTTTCCGGTCTCGATAATGGCCGATACATACATTCCGGACAATAGTTCCACATGATGCTCATCAACGGAAGCATAAACTTTCACGGTTTTATCATCATTGATCGCCTTACCGACCCTGTAAACCGTGGCTTTATACTTTTTTTCAACATTGCCCGTACTTTCAAAGGTGATTTCCTGTCCTTCCTTTATTTTATCAATGTCTTTTTCAAACATGGTAAGCTCGAGTGTGAGTTTTTCGTTGTTGATGATCTCAAACACTACATCGGTAGGGTTGACATATTTCCCGACATTCACGTTCACGGATTTCACGTACCCGGTGATCGGCGAAATAAGCGGGACGGAACGCATGATTTTATCTTCTTTCAGCGAGGCAGCTTCAATTCCGATGAGGGCCAGTTTTTGTTCCAGGGCGCTGACTTTTACTTTGAGTCCTTTATAGGTTGAAAGTGCCTGCTGGTATGTTTTAGCCGCGCTCACATTTTCATTATATAGTTCTTTCTGGCGGTTGTATTCGGTTTCGGCAAATTCAAGCTGGCTTTTACTTTCGAGGTAATCCTGCTGTATTTCAATAAATTCTGGATTTTCGATGACGGCAAGCACCTGGCCTTTTTTCACCGGGCTGCCCGGCACCAGGGAAGTGCTTTTAATATATCCGCCTAAAGTTGCCGAAATACTTACCATGTTTTGCGGCGGAACATTGATGATCCCGTTCACCTTCAGCATATTCCCGAGATCTTTTTGTTCGATCCCTCCTAATTGAATTCCTGCCAGCTTGTATTGTTCAGCATTCATTTCGCAGGTATTTTCAGGAAGGACTTCGTGCTCATCCGCATTTTTGGTTTTATTTCCGCAGGAAAATAAAATGAAGCTTCCGAATATAGTCAATATGATGAGTTTTCTTTTCATGGTTCTGTGTTTATTTATTTGGTTTTTCATTTTTTTAGTTTGTTTTACCGCATAATTCATCAATCGCAATGATCGCAATATTGTAATTCAGCAGCGTTTCCAGATAATTGGCCTTTATTTCGAGGGCCTTGTCCAGGCTCTGAACATACTCTACATAATCGATGTTGCCGGATTTGTAACTCTTACCAGCCTGTACGATTATCAGATCAGACTGCGGTATGGCGCTTGTTTCGTAATAATCAAGGCTGGCTTTATACTTATGATAATCCTGCAATAGCGCCTGATATTCGTTATTCAGGGAATTGCGGTAATATTCGGCGTTGTTTTGTGCAATCTGAGTATTGATTTTTGCGGCCTGCACTTTCGATACGGAAGCCCCGAAAAATATTGGAATACTGACCCCTGCTGAAATACCCGTAAAACGATCGGCAGCAGACAGGTCTTTATTTGACTGGTTGAAATAACTAACGGACAGGTCAGGCAACATCTTTGAACCTTCCGTCTTGGTTTCGTATTTCATGATTTTTACCTGTTGCTGCGCCAGGGCAAGCGCCGGATTATTTTTAACGGCTGAGCTGTCCCCGCCGTATTCAAAAAGTAACTTCATCATCCCTGTTTCGGTAATGCTGATCTCATTGGTTTCGTTTAACAAGGTCTGAAGCCTTTTCTTGAAAATTTCAATATCGGAAGCAACCTGGTTTTTCATGGTTTTTATTTCCATCAACCGTGTATCTGCAGAAATCTTTTCAAGCATGGCAGACTCGCCGGTTTTCAATTTCAGTCCTGCAGCATGCTGAAAGCTCATATATAAACTGTCCTGGTAATCAAGAAGCTTGAGTTTTGTGATGCAAAACAATAAATTAAAATAATTACGCTTCACTTCTGAAACCACCTGAACTTTGGTCAGGTTCAATCCGTATTCGGCAGTTTTCACATTAGCGCGGGCAAGTTTGGTCTGGTAAACATAAACCGTCGGAAATTGAATAGTTTGCGAAACATTGATGTTGTTATCCTTTGCATACGAATTGCTTTGCCCGTAAGTATATTCCAGGTTGGTTTTATCTATATCCCATGCTGCCCCGACCAGTTTTTTGTTCATGGCCACATTCATGGCTGCGGAACGCACGTTGCCGTTATTATCAATAGCCCTGTTCACAGCCTGTTCAAGGGTGTAAGGAGTGGTGGGATTGTTTTGCGCATACGTTGAAGAAGGATAAAACAAACACAGTGAAAAAGCAGCCACTATTACCATGATCGTGTTGACGGGCACCGCAGCTTTTAGTTTACGGTTTTTCCCGGATGAAAACAATACATACAACACCGGTAAAATGATCAGTGTGAGCAGGGTGGAGAAAATCAACCCGCCTATGACTACGGTTGCCAGAGGCTTCTGAACTTCTGCCCCGGCTGATGTAGACAGTGCCATCGGTAAAAACCCGAATGAAGCCACTGATGCCGTAATAATTACAGGCCTAAGCCTGATGTGTATGCCTTTGCGGACGCGTTCGTAAATGTCGCTGATGCCTTCGTCTTTTTCGAGGCGGTTGAATTCGGCAATCAGCACAATCCCATTGAGCACAGCCACTCCGAACAATGCAATAAAGCCGACTCCGGCAGAAATGCTGAAATTCATACCCCGGAGGTACAAGGCAATGATTCCTCCGATAGCCGAAAGCGGGATGGCAGAATAGATAAGCAGCGTTTGTTTTATGGAATGAAACGTAAAGAACAATAAAATGAAGATCAGCAGTAAGGCAACAGGAACGGCGATGGCCAGTCGTTGCTTGGCTTCCACGAGATTTTCGAATTGCCCCCCGTAGTCAACATAATATCCCGGAGGGAATTTTATTTGCTTGTCGATCTTGTTCCGGACTTCTTCAATCACTGATTCCACGTCCCTGCCGCGGACATTAAAACCGACCGAAATTCTTCGTTTTGTGCTTTCGCGCGATACCTGGGCGGTGCCATTTTTTACTTCCACATTCGCTATCTGGTCCAGGGTGATCTGGTTGCCGTCAGGTAAAGGGATGTACATGCTTTTGATAAAGTCCACATCCTGGCGGTAATCTTTATCATACCGCACCACCAGGTCGAACCGTTTTTCTTCATCGTAAACCACACCGGCACTGCTCCCTGCAAAGGCAGTTTTGAGGAGCATATTTACATCTGCGATGTTCAGGCCGTAATGTGCCAGCTTTTTCCGGTCATATACCACCTGTACCTGTCCGGAACCGGTAACTTTTTCAACACTAATGTCGGTAACGCCATTAATTGGAGTGATCAGCTTTTCTATCTGTGCGGCTTTATCGGCAAGAATTTCAAGGTTATCCCCAAAAATCTTAATAGCCACGTCCTGTTTGGCGCCCGACATGAACTCATTGAATCGCATCTGGATGGGCTGCTGAAACTCAAATTTTACACCGGCCAGCACCGACAATTCTGTTTGCATTTTTTCGATCATTTCTTCCCGTGTTTTGGCGCTGGTCCATTCGCTTTTATCTTTCATCGAAATAATATAATCGCCGGTTTCCATGGGTGTTGGATCGGTGGGTATTTCGCCGGCGCCGATCTTACAAACAGCATGTTCTACTTCGGGAAATTTTGACATCAGAATTTTATTTGCTTTTTCTACCACTTCAACCGAATGGGTTAAAGAACCGCCCTGAAGCGTAATAACCCCGGCCGCAAGATCGCCTTCCTCCAGGTTGGGCAGGAATTCCCCGCCTAACGAATTGTACAAAAACAGGCTTCCAATAAAAAGCAAAACTGAAACGACCACAACCATGATCTTTCTGCGCAAGGCAAAATTTAATACCGGCATGATCAGTTTGTTGGCTCCTGAAATTATCTTGTCGGAGATCGATGGCTTATGAGTTGTTTTTTTGCTGAGAAAAAGTGCTGAAGCCACTGGAACATAGGTGAGCGATAAAATGATGGCTCCGAGTATGGCAAAGCTTACGGTTTCTGCCATCGGGCGGAACATCTTTCCTTCAATGCCAACCAGCGCAAGTATTGGCAAATAAACAATAAGGATGATGATTTGCCCGAATGTAGCCGAACTCATCATCCTCCTTGCCGAATCATGGACTTCATGGTCCATTTGGGCGCCGGATAACTTTAGTATTCCCGGGTGATGCGTTTTACTCTGCTTGATGCGGTGCACCACACTTTCTACAATTATTACGGCTCCATCTACAATAAGGCCGAAATCAATGGCTCCCAGGCTCATCAGGTTTCCGGAAACGCCAAATAAATTCATGAGCGAAATGGCAAAAAGCATGGATAGCGGTATCACTGAAGCTACCACAAGCCCGGCCCTCAAATTGCCCAGCAGGATCACCAGAACAAAAATCACGATTAATCCCCCTTCAATAAGGTTTTTGGAAACTGTCCCCACTGCGCGGTTTACCAGTTCGGTCCTGTCGTAATAGGGATCTATTTCCACACCTTCGGGCAATGATTTCTGGACGGTTTTCATCCGTTCTTTCACATCGGCCACCACTTTAGAAGCATTAGCACCTTTTAGCATCATCACCACGCCGCCGACAGCTTCACCGGAGGTATCCACCACAAACGCCCCGTAACGCGGCGCACTTCCCATTTGAACAGTGGCAACATCACTGATCAGCATTGGAACTCCTGCTGAATTCGTTTTTACGACAATATTTTTCACATCGTCGAGCGAATTTACCAATCCCAGGCCCCGGATAAAAAATGCCGTGGGATTTTTATCGATATACGCGCTACCGGTATTCTGATTATTGTTTTCGAGCGCTTTGAAAATTTCAGATAAGGTAACATTCATTGCTCTGAGCCTCTCGGGGTTCACAGCGACTTCATATTGCTGAAGGAACCCGCCGTAGCTGTTGACGTCGGCCACGCCGGGCGTTCCTAAAAGTTCGCGCCGAACGATCCAATCCTGTATGGTCCGAAGTTGCATGGCGTCGTACTTGCTTTCATAACCGGGTTTTACATGCAACACATACTGGTAGATCTCCCCCAGGCCCGAAGAAATTGGCGCCATTTCAGGTTTTGTCAACCCTTCTGGGATCATCTCTTCTGCTCCTTTCAGGCGTTCGCTGATTTGCTGACGCGCCCAGTAAATGTCCACATTATCTTTGAAAACTACCGTTACCACCGAAAGCCCAAGGCGGGAGATAGAGCGTAGTTCAATAACGTCAGGAATGTTGGCAACGGATACTTCGATCGGCGCCGAAATAGACTGCTCCACTTCATTAGCCGCTAAGGTCGGCGCAATGGAAATGATCTGGATCTGGTTGTTGGTGATATCAGGTACGGCATCAATGGGCAATTGTTTCAGCGAATATATCCCCCATAAAATAAGGAAGAACATGAAAATGCCGATAAGGATTTTATTCTTTATAGAAAATCCAATGATTTTATCAATCATATAATATAATTTTTGATTTTATTGAATTATGAAAAAAAGGGGTAACCTCAGCCTGTTGAATCAAACTGGCTAAAGAAACATTAAAGAAAAAATCAAAAATTATATTTTAGGGGGTTGCCAGATCGCCTCATGGATTTCAGGCATGCGGGATTCAACGAATGTTGTTAAACGAACTATGGGAATAGTTACAAACACTTGTAAAAGTAAAGGAACAGAGACCACCGTGCTCACATGGCAGCAATTGCAAAAACAAAAAGGTGAGCATTTATGGCTGCAGTTGGAGTCGTGATGGCCCTCACAGCTTTTTTCTTTATGAATTTGGTTGGTGGCATAATCGGAATGGTCGCCATTATCCTGACAAGGATAGGCACAAAGGCTCAAAATATAGATGGCAAAAATACAACTGAACCATTTCATAAAACAAAAGTACTTTATTTCATAATTTAGGTAGTTAAATACTAGTTAAAAACATGAAAAAGTTGTTATTTAGAAAGATTTTAAATTATCTTTGCAACTTATGAAAAAATTGATCTTCATACTTTTCGTATTTCAGATTTGTTTTAAAATATCTGCTCAGAACGTCTTAATTAAAGGTACGGTCAGCGGGATAGCGTATAGTGAGAATAAAATAAAGAGCGAACGCCTGCCTTTTGCAAATGTATACCTCTCTGATCAAAAGACCGTAACAACTGCCGGCAAAAATGGTGAATATGCTATCGAATTTCGGGCCGGGGATGGAATAAAACTCATTGCAAGTTATGTGGGGTATAAAAGTGATACCGTACCAATAAAGCCCGGGCAAAACATCATTGACTTTACGTTGGTATCTGATGCTACCCTGAATACCGTTGAAATAAAAGAAAAAGTTGATGATTATATTTCCCGGTTGAAGCCGATAAAGACAGAGGTCATCACGGAATCGGGCTTACAAAAGCTGGCATGTTGCAACCTGTCCGAAAGTTTTGAACGTACCGCAACCGTGGATGTTGGATACTCAGATGCCGTTTCCGGCGCCAAAAGAATTCAGATGCTCGGGTTATCGGGTATTTATAGCCAGATACTGATTGAGAATATTCCGGCTGTCAGGGGCCTGACATCGTCCTACGGATTGACCTTTATTCCGGGCTCCTGGATGCATTCTATCCAGATATCAAAAGGAACCTCCTCGGTAATTAATGGTTATGAATCTGTGACCGGACAAATAAATGTTGAAAACAAGAAACCTGAAAGCAATAAAGAACCCTTGTTTTTCAACTTATACGGGAACAGTGACGGGCTCATGGAGGCCAACCTGAATTCCACCATAAAAGTTAATGATCATTGGAGTACCATGTTGCTTGCACATGGCGCTGTTAACCCGTTTATGACCGACAGGAATAAAGATTCTTTTCTGGATATCCCAAAATCATGGGCGGGGAATTTTATGAACCGTTGGGTATACGATAAAAACGGGAAGACACATATTCAGTTTGGCGTCGGTTATCTTCAGGATAGTAAGGACGGCGGACAAAAAGAATATTACAAGGCTGATGATACACTGAAACAGGACTATTATGCTATCAACGTGGACTTCAAGCAGTATTCGGCTTTTGTGAAAACGGGCTTTTTCATTGGCAGCGACGGATATAAAAGTGTAGGGGTAGTTGGTTCTTTTAACAGGGTTGAACTTAATTCCAGGTACGGTTTGAACACATACGATGGGAACCAAAACAGTGCCTATCTGAATGTGATATACCAGTCAATGTTCGGCAATACGAACCATAAATTCAGCACCGGGGCCAGTTTTATGTACGACGATTATAACCAATACCTGAACGATTCTGCGTTTTACACAACAGCATATGTTCCCGGGGCTTTTTTTCAATATACATACACGTATCCTGAGAAGCTCAACCTGGTAATTGGTGTGCGAGCCGACTATAATTCCATTTATGGGTTCTTTTTAACGCCAAGAATTCATCTGAAATACGACATCAACGACAAATTCACTATTCGGGCCTCTGCAGGCAGGGGTTACCGGTCACCGAATGTAATTGCAGAAAACACCAGTATCCTGGCAAGTTCACGTAAGATCATTCTGGAAGGAAGGCTGGCTGCTGAAGAAGCCTGGAATTACGGAATTAATATTACCAGGGAATTTTTAATGACCGAAACATTAAAAGCAAGCCTTGGCGCTGATTTTTACCGGACCGATTTTATCAACCAGATAATTATAGATTTGGACAGAAGCCCGCAGGAAGTTGTTTTTTATAACCTTAATGGACGATCATACTCCAACAGTTTTCAGCTGGATGGCATGATTCAGCCCTTCAGGGGGTTTGAAATTACGCTTGCCGGCAGATTCAATGATGTGAAAAGGACGATAGACGGTAAACTGCGTGAAGCACCATATGTGAGCAAATACAAAGGGCTGATGACACTTTCCTATGCCACAAAATTCGAAAAATGGAAGTTTGATGTTACGCTTCAGTTTAATGGAAAAAGCCGCCTGCCTGATACCGACAGCAATCCTGAACCGTTCAGCAGGCCCCATTATTCAAAGGAATATTTTATGCTTTATGCACAAATCACTAAAAAGTTTAAATACATTGACATTTATGCAGGTGCGGAAAATATTACCAACTATATGCAACATCATCCCATCGTTGCCTCCACGGATCCGTTTGGTAAATACTTTGATGCCTCGATGATCTGGGGGCCGATAATGGGACGTACCTTTTATGCAGGAATTCGTTTAACAATAAAATAATAAACCTATGAAATCATACCTGTTCAAAACCAGCATTAATTGCGGCGGATGTTTATCAAGAGTCAGGCCGATACTTGATAAAGAACCCCGCATAAAAGAGTGGAGTGTGGATCTCGATCATCCCGACAGGATCCTTTCTGTGACCACTGAAGATTGTACACCTTCCGACATTATTGATATTATTGATAACGCCGGGTTTGAAATTGAACAAATTATATCATAAATCAACGTAAAAATATTATCATGAAAGCAAAAAATCTGATTTTTTCGTTAATGGCAATTTTTATTGTCCTGGCTTCTACTGCAGGGTTTTCACAAAATAGTAAATCGAAAAACAGTGAGATAAAAATCACCACTTCTGCACAATGCGGTATGTGCAAAACCCGGATCGAAAATGGCCTGGCTTATGAGCCGGGAATAAAAAATGTTTCCCTAGATTTAGAAACAAAAGTAGTTACGGTTTCTTACAACCCCAAAAAGACAAATCCCGATAAGATACGTACTATTATTAATAATTTGGGTTATGATGCGGATGATACCAAAGCCAATAAGGAAGCCTATGATAAACTTCCTCCATGTTGCAAAAAACCTGAACCGGGCACAAAAATTATTCATCAAAACTAAAGCCTTTAACAAATGCTAAATAATGGCTGGTTGTAGTATAGCTAATATTTGGTAACAATTTATTTGTTTTTGATATTCTATTTTATTTAAGAAAAAAATTATACCTTTAACCTCAATATCATTAATGCCATATTATTATTAGTTTGGCATTAAAATAATATTGAATATCAACAGTGCTAAATATTTTAATTTCAAAAATAGAAGTATTTTTGTGAATGGCTTTTCATAAAAATCTTATAAATTGGAAAAGGTACAATTATTTATGAAAATCAAATAAATTTGCGATTCTAAATACAAGGATAATGAAAAAAAGTTTCTTACTTCTCTTGCTCACTGTTTTCTGGCTGACTGCAAATTCGCAGACCGCTACCATACAAACTTTAAATGGTGCCATACCCGGAAATAATTGCAGTGTTGATATCACCCTGAATGGATTCTCTCCGGATAACATAGCCGCTTTTCAGTTTACGGTTCATTATGATACGACTTACCTGATTTTTGATACCGTATCAGACTGGTATACTGGTATTTCGGGTGTTACCGTGCAGCTTTCAACACCGGGTGTTATTGCGGTGGCTTATGGAGAGGATTTTGGAGTGGTTGTGGACGGTGTGCTTTGTAAAATTCATTTTACCTTGAAGTCAAATGCCACAAGCTGTTACCCTGTTACCTGGGTTGATTATCCCGCCCCCGCTTTGTTTGCTGATAGTGATTTTAATGAATATGCTGTTACCTATGTTGATGGCGGAGTCTGTACCTGTACTGCTGTAACCATAACGGGGCAACCTGCAGATCAAAATGTGTGTAATGCAGGAAGTGCAGATTTTTCTGTTACAGCCGGTGGAGACGCCCCGTTTGTATATCAATGGCAATATTTCAACGGCAGCACTTGGAATAATGTTGTGGACGGAACACCCACAGGAGCAGTATATACAAATGCGGCAAGCAGCACCATGAGCGTAAGTGGGATCACCGCTGCGGGGAACCACCTGTATCATTGTTATGTGACGAACTGCGGCGGCGTTAATAATGCGACTTCAAATTCCGCTACACTCGCTGTAAATACTGCCGAAGTGCCGACGGCCACGTTACAAACAGTAAATGGCGCAATCCCGGGAAATAATTACAGTGTCGATATTTCTTTTGATGGTTTTTGTCCTGATATTGCAAGTTTCCAGTTTACGGTTAGGTATGATACGACCGACCTCACTTTTATCAACGCTACAGATTGGTACGCCGGTGTCTCCGGAGTTACCATAAATACAAGTAATTATTATGGTACTATCCATGCGCTTACTTTTGGATGGGCCGATTCACCAGTAGTTATCGATGGGGTGTTATGCAAATTGAATTTTACTAACCGCACAAGCGGCAGTTGCCATCCAATCACCTGGTCTGATGCACCAACCGTGCGTTTAATTTCGGATGGGAGTTTTAATGAATATTCAGTACTGTATGTTGACGGACAGATTTGTTCATTATGTTCAGGCGTTTCTGTAAGCAGCCAACCCACTGATCAAAGTGTGTGTAATGGGGGCAGCGCCGATTTTTCTGTTACCCTGGCTGGTGATGCGCCTTTCACTTATCAATGGCAATATTTCAATGGCAGTACATGGGAAAATGTGGCCAACGGTGCACCCACAGGGGCAGTGTACACGAATGCCAATGCCGGCACCATGACAGTAAGTGGGATTTCTGCCTCAGGTACCTATCTGTACCACTGTTTTGTAACCAACTGTGGTGGTGGTTTTAATGCAACTTCTAATACAGCTTCGCTCTTTGTCGGGGGATCAGCTACTCCAACAGCCACTATACAAACCGTAAACGGGGCAATACCCGGGAATAATTACAGCGTGGATATATCGCTGAATGGTTTTTGTCCGGATATTACGAGTTTCCAGTTTACCATCAGGTATGATACAACCGAGCTTACCTTCATCGATGTTACAGACTGGTATGCTGGTGTTTCCGGAGTTGTCATAAATACAAGCAATTACTATGGTACTATTCATGCGCTTACTTTTGGATGGGCCGATTCACCAGTAGCCATTGATGGGGTGTTATGTAAATTGAATTTCAAAAACCTTACAACAGGCAGTTGCAATCCTATCACCTGGTCTGATGCGCCGACCATGCGATTGTTCGCTGACGGGAGTTATAATGAATATTCAGTACTGTATGTTGACGGCCAGATATGCTCATCCTGCAACCCAGTTACAGTGACCTCGCATCCTTCAAATCAAAGCATCAGCATTGGGGGCAGCTCCGATTTTTCAGTAACAGCAGGTGGTGATGCACCTGTTACTTACCAATGGCAATATTTTGATGGGAGCACATGGATTAATGTTACAAACGGAACACCTGCAGGGGCGGTATATTCGAATGCCACAACCAGCACCATGACGGTCAGCGGGATCACTGCTGTTGGCAGCTATCAATATCGATGTTATCTGACAAATTGCAGCGGTAATTACAATTCCACCTCAAATACCGCCACTTTAACCGTCAATTCAGCCCCCACAGCCACCATACAAACGGTAAACGGAGCAATTCCCGGAAACAGCATTCCTGTTGACATTACCCTGAACGGATTTACACCAGGGGATATACAATCTTTTCAATTTACGATACGATATGATACCAGTTGCCTTGAATACGATACCGTTACCGACTGGTACCCGGGAATTACAGGTGTGTGGTTTCAGGAATCAAGCCCCGGTGTGATTGCATTTTCTTATGGTGAATCATTTGGCCTAGTTGTAGATGGTGTTCTCTGTAAAATTAATTTTACTTATAAGGGAACATCTCCCGGTTGTTGCCCTGTAACCTGGGATGATTATCCAACCCCAAGGTTGTTTGCTGACAGCAACTATAATGAATATGTGGTCAATTATATTGACGGCCAGGTCTGCTACATATGCACAGCGGTTTCCATAACAGGGCAGCCGGCAAATCAAACTATTTGTACTTCCGGAACCACAACATTCTCGGTTGCTACTAGCGGGTCAGCACCATTTACCTATCAGTGGCAATATTATAATGGAAGCATATGGAGCAATGTTGTTGATGGAATACCTGCCGGGGCAACTTATTCCAATGCGACCACCAACACATTGACCGTAAGCGGGATAACAGCTGCAGGAAGTTACCCTTACCAATGTTATGTAAGCAATTGCAGTGGAGCCAATAATGCAACTTCAAATACAGGCACGCTTACTGTAAATGAAACAATAACACCGTTATTTACAGGTTTAGGCCCTTATTGCGTGAATGCTATCCCCGGAACACTGTCAGGTACTTCTAACAACGGTATTACAGGTACATGGAGCCCTGCAACGATAAGCACTGTAACGTCCGGTACAACTACCTATAACTTTTCACCAACAGCAGGACAGTGTGCCACCACGGCAGCCATGCAGGTAATAGTAAATCCCCTTTTGCCTGTTAGCATTGGAATTGCAGCCGACCCGGCTGGCCCAATTTGCATGGGTACATTAGTAAATTTCACTGCAACCGTTGCTAATGAAGGATCTTCACCTGTTTATCAGTGGACTGTAAATAGTGTTAATGTGGGCAGCAGCTCCACTTATTCAAGTTCAGGGTTTGCGACCGGTGACACTGTGGTTTGTCGGCTTACCTCAGATCTGGAATGTGCTTCAAACAACCCTGCAGTTTCAAATTCTATCGTAATGTTTGTTAAACCAAGCCTGACTGCTGGCATAACCATTGAGGCCTTTGATAACCCCGCCTGTATCAATGAAACGGTTACATTTGTCGCAACGCCCGTTAATGGTGGAACCACACCCGCATACCAATGGTATTTGAACACAACGCTTGTGGGTACAGAAAGCACCTATTCAAATACCGCAATTAATAATGGTGATTCTCTTATTTGCCAACTCAATTCTAATGAAGCTTGTGTGATAAATAACCCTTCATGGTCGAACACCATCCATATGATAGTGAACCCGGTGCCAGTTGCTGAGGCCGGTACTTATGCCACCTATACCAGCACACCCATTATCATTGGTGACCCTTCCAGCGGCCCCGGAACATTCAATTGGTCGCCGGCAGGAGGTTTGGACAACCCATCTATTGCCCAGCCATCAGCTTCACCTACAGTTACCACCACTTATACATTGACGGTTACCAGTAATGGATGTATAGCTACCGATACCGTTACCATTACATACGGCGGTTCCGGCCATAATATTAGCGGAAAGACACGATATGCTGCCAGAGCTAACGCAGGAAGCCCGGCGCCGAATTTCCCAACATACAATGCGGTCATGTACAGTATCGATAACGTGATTGTAATATTGAAAACCTCACCGGCAGGTGCTGAACTCACAAGGGATACCAGCGATGCTTCGGGAAATTTCCAGTTCACCAACATTGGTGATGGCGATTATATTTTGTCGTATGATAAATACTCGGTTGATTCCATGCAATATGGAAATGATATAAACGCCATTGATATTGCTTTAGTAAAATACTATGTGGGTAGCGATACCATTCAGGATCCTTCCAGATGTTTTGGTTCTGAATACAAAAAGGCCGCCAATGTGGACAATAATCTATTTATCAACGCAGTCGATATCGCTCGTATAAAATCAAAAGTTGGAGCGCCTTATGATCCTGTTAAAAATTTCCCCAAAGGCAACTGGGTTGCTATGGATCAAAATGTAACTGTTGCCGGTTCCGATGTTGTCATGAACCTGAACACAATATGCTATGGCGATTACAATGCCTCCAGCACCAAATACCGTGATTCATTGACTAACTGGGGTGGTGTTAAAGCGCTACCGCTTGATTTTATTATTACTTCGGATGAATACGTTACTACCAGTGACCCAACATATTTTGAAATACCGCTGACCATCAGTGCCAAAATGAACGAGTTTTCAGCGTTGGGACTGGAATTGAAATATCCCAGCAGCGATTATAAATTAGTAAGTGCTGTTATGCCGAGGATTGCTGAAAAAAGTGGTGCCGTGAAGATCAATCCTTCCTTTGAGGAAATCCTTTCGGATGATGGTGATTTACTGGTAACTGATCATGACGGCGTGATCAGGGTTGTGTTTGCCACTACGAATCATTTTGATGTTGCAGCCAATGACGTAATGATCACCTTTGGGTTCCGCTCATTAAGGAATTTGCCAATGGGCGAAATGGAGTTTAAACTATCCGGGACCGGGGTGATCGGTAACCAGTACGGTGAAGAAAATGAAGATACCTACCTGTTAATGCCCAAGGTTTTAGTCCAGGGAAATACGGATGGAGCATTTGAGTTTGAAGGTTACCCAAATCCATTTAACGATGAGGCAAACATAACTTACACCCTGCCTGAAAATGGAATGGTAAAACTCAAGGTTTATAATGCTATTGGTGAACTGGTTTCAGAACCTGTTAATGAAGTACAGGAAAGCGGTAAGCATTCGCTTGTATTTCCATCAGGGAATTTTTCATCCGGTTTGTATACGTTCAAACTTGAGTTCTCAGGTGTCTCTAAAACTAATTGTCAGGTTCTGAAGTTGATCCATTGATTCCTGCGGAAACCTGAATTCACAAAAAAGGGGCTGGCTAATAAAATTAGCCAGCCCCTTTTGTTCAAATAAATTATAAATAAAAAGTTATTGAATTTCGTGCTTGACGCCACACCTTGGGCAATCAATTGTTTTGCCGGTGAAGTCAGCAGGTACCTTAAGTTTCATCCCACAATCGCAGTTGATAAATGTATAATTATCAACTTTCATCATAATATCATGCGAAGTGCGGGCAGTGGTTTTTGAATCTGCGAAGGCTGCCATTCCTGCAGTTTCTCTGAATTCAGGATTTTCCTGATTGTTGAGTTCTGCACCCGGAATAATAGTTTTGTTTTTGCCGGTCACGGAGCTAAACGCTTTCTGATAATTTGCCAACCCTGCACCACCTGCCATTGCCCTTAGAATCCGGATCCTTTCCGAAATTGGCGGGTGTGTACTTGAAAGGTCTGACATTTTCATGCCCTTTTTCTTTAGCGGATTGCAAATGTACATGGGTGCGGTTACCTTGTTTGCCATAGGCATTTCTGCCGTATTGGAGGCTATTTTCTCAAGTGCAGATGCCAGCCCTTCCGGGTAGCGTGTTAACCTGACTGCTGATGCATCAGCAAGGTATTCGCGTTTGCGTGAAATAGCAAAGTAAAGCAATTGAGCCATGATAGGAGCGAGGATAGCCAGCGCCAAAGCAATAATCATGATAATAATTTGTCCCTGGCCACCACCTTTACGTCCGCGCCCGGCGCCAAGGAATAAACTTCTTAAAAACACCTCTGAAATAATGACAATAGCACCCATCATAACTCCTGCAAGGGTCATGAAACGTATATCACGGTTAACCACATGCGACATTTCATGAGCAATTACACCCTGCAACTCATCACGGTTCATGCGTGCCAAAAGACCGGCAGTAACGGCAACCACCGCATTGTCGGGGCTCATTCCGGCCGCAAAAGCATTGGGGGCATCGGTATTTATGATATAGACCTTTGGCATTTTTGTCATGCCGGCCGCTATACGCATTTCTTCAACTACATTGAATAACTGGGGGTGGACATCGGGGGTTACCTCTTTGGCGTTGCTGGCTGAAAGCATAATTTTGGCACCTGATTTAACAGCAACAAGTGACATGATTCCAAATATCAACAATGCTACAATAATCCCTATAAATGCGCCGCCACCCTGGGGATCGTAACCCCATCCAATGACAAACCCCAAGCCGATAAGCACAATCCCCATAAGGGTAAAAAGAAAAAACGACTTGCGCTGATTGGCTTTAATTATTTCCCACATAAACTAATGGTGTTATTGGTTTAGGAAAAACTGACCTTTGGAACTGCTTTTTCAGCCTGGTCCTGAATTTCGAAAAATACTTCGTCTTTAAAGTTAAACATGCCGGCAATGATATTGGTCGGGAAAGTTTGTTTCTTATTGTTGTAAAACAAAACCTGGTCATTATAAGACTGGCGTGAATATGAAATTTTATTTTCAGTTGATGTTAACTCTTCCTGTAATGCCAGAAAATTCTGGTTGGCTTTCAGATCCGGATATGCTTCTACAGCTACCTGTAAACGTCCCATCAGGTTGGTGAGTTCACCTTCGGCTTTGATCTTGTCTGAGATGGTACCTGCGCTCATGGCGTTTGCACGTGCATTAGTGATGCTTTCCAATGTCTGGCGTTCATGAACCATATACCCTTTAACCGTTTCTATAAGATTCGGGATCAGGTCATGGCGGCGTTTAAGCTGAACATCAATCTGTGCCCATGCATTTTTTACCTGGTTTCTTAAACGTATCAATGCATTGTACATTCCGACAACCATGAAAATCAGAACTACAACAATTCCTAGAATAATCCATAAAGCAATCATAATTTACCTCCGTATTTTTTAATTAGTATTAAGATTTTAATTTATAAGCAAACATTTCGTTTAAAAGATGAACAATTTTGTTATTCTGATCCAGGTCGCACAGCTTTACCACTTCGTGCAACTCGCCTTTATCGAACCACAATCCGTGGCTCTTTTTGCATTTGTCAATAAGGACTTTTTTATCAGCACCGACAAAAACCTTGTTCATTTTTTTTGAACAGACCGGGCAGCGGTGGCGTTTTTCGGAATTCTCTTCGTCGATGCTGAACGAAGCCATAAGTTTATTGCTTTCGGCAGTATCATCAAGCAATAATTCCAGTTCACCTGCATCAAGCCAGATACCTTCGCATTCCTGGCAATAATCAATTTCAATTTGCTGAAGTTCGAGCACCAGCATCGGCTTTTTACAAACAGGACAAACCATACAATTTTGTTTTATTAATTAATTCAGCAAACCAAAAATACAAATTATTAAATTGCGTTCCCAACTTTAATGAGTATTTTATTACGTGGTTAACGTGTTAACAAATTTAGTGTCTTTTTGTAGTTTCATGACAATTAGTCCATTTGTTTTTACAAATGTTACAAAAATTGGAATAATTGGCAGTGCGTTTGAACAAAATTATGGTTTTATATGGTTAATGCGGGTATATGAAGCCGTTTTACACTTTTGTTTATGATAATCAACTTAACATGCTGATTATCATACTTTGTATGATTCCGGGTAAACAATGTTAAAGTTAAAGATTGAGTTTTAAAAGCTTGAATTCATCAGTGTTTGGATTCTGGCCAACAACCCAGAAATGCGTTCCGTCATAGGTAATTCCACCAGTTTCATTATCAAGAAGAGGAGAATCAATATAA
>Ga0116171_10000092_pt1 | contig 87981 bp, 94 predicted proteins | sample AD_JPNHW2_MetaG_FD_89798 | JGI IMG/M metagenome (GOLD analysis project Ga0116171, IMG submission 89798) | Active sludge microbial communities of municipal wastewater-treating anaerobic digesters from Japan - AD_JPNHW2_MetaG | ecosystem: Engineered > Bioreactor > Anaerobic > Digestate | place...
ACTCCTCGTCAAACCCGTTCTCGATCAGCCGGTCGTACATACCGCCGGTCTCCATCGCGATGACGAATTTCGCGTCATGGTCCACGAACTCGATATTCTCCACGTTGTTGGGGATCGAGTATCCCGCAGCACCCACGTCGTCCTGGCAGTGGATGGTCTTCATGCCCCGCCTTGTCATCTCCCGGATCCGCATCGGTCCGTAGATGCTCGCCCCGTCTTCCTCGGGCCGGAGGTGGAACCCCTCGCGCTGGACTTCGGTTAAGATCTCGAGATCCTCGACAAGGAAGTTGCTCTCGTCCTGCGCACCGAACTTCGCACGCTTCCAGCCCTCGGAGATGTAATACATTTCTCTTAAGGTCGAGGACCGGTTCTCGAGGAGCTGCTGCCTGACAAACCCGATCACGTACGCCATCTTCAGGAGGTGCGTCGCGCTCTTTGCCGTTGCAGCGGTCCGGAGGCTTTCCTTGTCCCCGTATTTCCAGACTTCGCTTGCATCGTCGTACTCGATGTTGTACTTCGTGCGCGTGGGTAGCGAGATCGAGGGGATCTCGCCCGCCTTCATCTGGTCGTACCATGCGTTGGCAATCGAGAGGAGGGCCTTCATCGCCTGCTTCTCGAGTTCTTCTTTAGACATCGAGATCCACCACCATCTTCTTTGCATCCTCTATGCCGCGGACCTCGATCGTGCCCCCGCCCTTCCCGGAGTACGTGACCGTCCAGAGGGTCTTTGGCACAACCGGCACCTTCCATACCTTGGTGAACAGCCCTTCCACCTCGGTTGCAAAATCGGCTTTGGGCACGGCATCCGCGGCATTGTCGTGGGAGATGTCGTAGACCGAGATCTCCCCTTCGAACGCCGTGTAATTGCTGACCTCGATTGCGATCTTCCCGTCCTTTGTCCACTTCTTTGCGATCAGCTTACGCATCAGTTTGCCTTCGATCGGCGACGTGTCGACTGGCGGCTTTTCGGTGATCTCGGCAACCTTCATCGCAATCTCGGGAATAATTGCGCAGACCGCCCGTGCCCGGTCCTCGGCAAGTTTGCTCCGGTCGCGCCGGGAGAGGAACGTCTTGAGTTCCCGCCCGAGATCCTGGAGGGCGAGCACGATCTCGCGCTCGATCTCGGGGATCCCCGCGATCGCGTCCTTGCTCTCGCTCGTAAACGGGACGTTTGTCGAGGCTACGTGGACAAGGATCAGGACCGGACCCTGCGGGAGCCCTGCCTGCCCGATGTTGTAGGACTTCCAGTTCACGTTCGTGATACATTCGGTGACCGCACAAGCGCCCTGCTGGTACATGAGCGGGACCCGGTTGGCGAACCGGAGTATCATCGCGTTTCCTTCGGCCGGGAGCTTGCCCCCGTACCCGATCGCCGCTTCGACCATGAAGGGGTGGCCGGAGAAGACCGAGCTCGGCCGGGTCCGTGCGGCGACAAAGTCCATCTGGAACTCCTTGTCAAGCCCGCGCCGGATCAGTTCCTCGCCGATGGGCGAGAGGCACTGGGTTGTCGGCGGGGCGGGGACGGCGACGTCCTGCATTGCGGCAAGGAGCGCCTTCAACTGGTCCGCTGTGAGGGAACCGGTTTTCACCGTTCCCTTCAGGCCGGCCTTCTCCAGCATCTCCTGCGCGGTCTTCTTTCCGACCCGGGAGAAGCCTTCGACAAGGAAATCGGGGAGTTTCTTGTCGGAAGCCTCCGCCATCCGCTTGAGCTGGCCGAACTCGATGCCGTGCGGGTGCGGCTGGATCGCGACCGGGCAGGCGATCGCCTCCTGGCTCACGCGCTCGAACGTGAAGGATTCGTCGTCCAGTTCGACCCGGAACCGCGCATGGGGGTTGACGACGGAAGTGTACTTGAGGTACTCGAGCAGCTTCTTCTTTGCCGACATCGTGCTCTTGAACTCGATCTGGACCCGGGTCCCGTGGGCGCGGTCCCATGCGAACTCCTGCTGCGAGATGATATCCGGCTCGTTGGTCTCGATTGTTATCTGGACTTCGAACCGGTAGGCCGGCTGCTTCGCATCGGTGCGCGAGATGACGACAGTCGGAAGGCCGGAGGTCAGCTGGGCGTAGAGGACCGCTGCCGAGATACCGATCCCCTGCTGTCCCCTCGTCTGCCGGATCTGGTGGAACCGGGAACCGTACAACAGCTTGCCAAAGACAAACGGGACCTGCGCGGGGGTAATCCCGGGGCCGTTGTCTTCGACGATGATCCGGAAGATATCCGTCCCGGTCTTCCGGATGCTGATGTAGATGTCGGGGAGCACCTGCGCTTCCTCGCAGGCATCGAGCGAGTTGTCGACTGCTTCCTTGATCGTGGTGATGACGCCGCGCGTGGGGGAGTCGAAGCCGAGCAGGTGCTTGTTCTTCTCAAAAAATTCCGCGACCGAGATGCTGCGCTGCTTCTTTGCGAGCTCGTCAGCGAGCACCATGCGCTGCCACCTTTGCGACTGCCGCATCGAGCGGAACCGTCACCTGTTCGCCGGACTGCATGTCCCTGATCGTCACCTCGCCGGATTCCGCCTCGCGCTTTCCGATGACAACGGCAAAATCCGCCGACTTTGCTGCATGGGCGATCTGGGCGCCGATCCCGCGCCCGGAGAGGTCGGTCTCGGTCCGGTACCCGGCATCGCGGAACGCCTTCGCAACCGTAAGCGCCCGGATGCGCCCCTCTTCCGTGCAGAGGACGGCGACGACCGGGTCCTTCTTTTTCGGCCGGTCGCCAAGCGAGACCATGACCCGGTCGAACCCGATCGCAAACCCGCAGGACGCGACATCGTCGCCGCCGAAAAGCTGGGCGAGCCGGTACGTCCCGCCGCCGAGGATCTGGTTCTCCGCGCCAAGATTGGAGGCAAAACCTTCAAAGACGGTCCCCGTGTAGTAATCGAGCCCGCGCGCGATCCCGAAGTTGAGGCTGTACTTCAGGCCGGATGCGTCAAGGAGCCGGATCGTCTCCTCGATCCGGGCCTTCTCCGGGATCGCTCCCGCGATGGCAAACGCCTCGTCAAGGGTCCGGCACGCGACGAGACTGGTTAAGGATTCGGCAAGATCGGACCGGTTAATCGCGGCAAGGGTTACCGCAAGGCCCTCAAAGTCCTTCTTGTCAAGGTGGGCCATGACCTTCCGCTGGGTTGCCGGGTCAAGGCCGGCAAGGAGGTTCTTCATGAACGAGAGGTGCCCGACCTTCAGCTCGTACGAGACGCCGGTCGCGTCCAGCATGTTGGCGGCAACCATGATCACCTCGGCATCGGCGGCAGCCGTGTCGGCGCCGATCAGCTCGATGCCGAACTGCCAGAACTGCCGGTACCGGCCCTTCTGCGGACGCTCGTACCGGAAGCAGTCGGCAAAGTAGCACCAGCGGATCGGCTTTGGGGCAACCTTCGCCTCGTTGATGTACATCCGGATGACCGCAGCCGTGATCTCCGGGCGAAGCGCAAGTTTTCTTCCGCCCTTATCCTCAAAGACGTACATCTCGTCGATGATTCCCGCACCCGAGCGCAGCGTGAAGAGCTCGAGATCCTCGAACTCCGGGGTGCAGACTTCGCGATACCCGTAGCGGCGCCCGACTTCGCGGAGTTTTGCCTCGACCGTCCGGCGCGCTTCCATCTCATCCGGTAAAAAATCCCGTGTCCCCCGGGGTTTCTGGAGCATGGTAACTATCCTTACACACTATGTGGCGCAATCATTATTTTTTATTCGCTCTGCCCCTTGGTGCGCTGCCAAAGAACCGTTCTGCCGTGCTCTCGTTCTTCCAGATCTTCTCCTTCTTCCGGTTGACGAGCAGGTACAGGGCGAGGAGGATCACGCCGATTCCCAGCAGCTCGAAGTCCGGGACAAAATACGCGATCTGGAATCCCAGCGACGCAATCGCGCTGTACACGACACCCCAGTACGCAGCGGCCCGGTAGCCGGAGAGTCCGGTCCGGTAATAGATACGGGCGTCCCGCAGCCAGAGGAAGAGGACGCAGAGCGTGCCGAACCCCGCAACGTAGATCAGGTAACTCATCGGGATGAACGTATTATTAGAGGGCGTCCCATATCTGTATTGTTACAGTATGCCGGCCAATGCGCTCCTTGCTGACATCCTTGCGCGGTACCGTGACGGGACGCTCTCGCTCGATGACGCAGCCCGGGAGATCGAGGGATTCCGGATCGATCGCGTCGGGGAGTTCGCAAACCTCGATCTCGGGCGGGGCGTCCGCTGCGGCATGCCCGAAGTCGTTCTCGCGGAAGGAAAAGATCCGGATCATCTTGCGGCAATCGCAATCCGGCACGCACAAAAATCCGGGCGGTGCATCGTCACCCGCATAACGCCCGAAGCGGCCGGGCACGTCATGGATCGTGCAAAGAGTGAAGGACTGGCAACAGAATACCGCGAGCTTGGGCGTGTACTCGTTGTCTCGAACGGGAAAACCGTTGAACATCATAGCGGGATCGTTGCCATCATCACCGCCGGCACTTCCGACATCCCGGTTGCAGAGGAGACACGGGTGATCGCCGAAGAGATGGGCTGCACGGTCCGGACGGCATATGATGTCGGGGCGGCCGGCATCCACCGGCTCTTCCCCGCATTAAAACCGCTCCTTGACGCGGATGTCTTTGTCGTCTGCGCGGGACGCGAGGGTACGCTTCCTGCGGTTGTCGCCGGGCTCGTGGACCGGCCGGTCATCGGCGTTCCGGTAAGCACGGGATACGGGTACATGGGCGGGGGGCGTGCGGCGCTTGCGAGCATGCTCCAGTCCTGCTCGGTGATCGCTGTCGTGAACATCGACGCCGGATTTACCGCAGGCGCGTTTGCCGCACGCGTTGCGGCGCCCGGGGGAAAGACCCGGAGCGATGCGGGGGGAAGTTCATGAAGAGAGGGTTCTACATCGGCAGGTTCCAGCCATACCATGACGGGCACCAGTATGTCCTCGAACAGATCGCAAAGGAAGTGGACGAGATCGTGATCGGGATCGGGAGCGCCGAACTCTCCCACACGCTCGACAACCCGTTCACGGCCGGGGAACGCGTGCTGATGATTACGCGATCGCTCGCGGACCTCTCCTGTCCGTACTACGTGATCCCGATCGAGGACATCAAGAGAAACGCGCTCTGGGTCGCCCATGTCCTCTCCATGACGCCGCCGTTCGACCTCTGCTACTCCAGCAACCCGCTCGTCGTCCGGCTCTTCACCGAGGCCGGCATCAGAGTGAAGTCCCCGGCGATGTACGAGCGGATGACCCGGTCGGGCACGGAGATCCGCCGGCGCATGCTGAACAAAAAGCCGTGGAAGAACCTTGTCCCGGCCGCCGTCGCCGATGTGATCGGTGAGATTGACGGTGTCGCACGGCTGCGGCAGATTGCGCGCAACGATGACAGCGGGTGAACGCATCCTGTTCCCGCCCGATCTCCCGTACTGCGGGATTGGAAGAATGATAATTACACCAGTGGCTTCACCGGAGGCAGTGCCATGCTGAAGTTCATCAAAAACATGTTCCGCACCGAGGAGAAAGAATCCCTTGAAATCCGGTTCGATGAGATACCGGCATGGCTTGCGAAACGCAAACAGGAAGCCGATTCCCTGCTCGCGGATTCAACGGTAAAAGAACGGGAGGAGATCCGGAATGCCGCTGCGGAACTCTCGAACGTGGTCCAGGTGCTGCTTGCGGCACAGTTCAACGAGGACATCCACCCGAGACTGCGGAGCATTGCGGAAAAATCCCTCCCCCAGTACTTCAAGGCGATCCGGACTGCGCTCGAAAAGCCCCTGCCCGACGAACCCGGCGCGTTCTATGCAGCAGCTGCGGAGCTCCTCCGTGCCTGCATCAACAGCGCCCGGGGACAGGGAAAGTACCTGCGGACGGTCTTCCCCGAAGAGATGCGGGACATCGAGGGCTGCGTTGCCACAATCGGCCGGGGCATCAACGCCATGAACGAACCGCTCAAATCGTTCAGGGCGATAACAGCGCAGATCACCGAGGCGGTGAAACTGCAGGGCGCCCTTGCCGACATCTATGAGGATACCGGAAAACTCCGGGAGCGGGAGGCACGGATGGACCGGCACATCGGGGAGATCAACGAACGGCTCGCCGCGCTCGAAAAGACTGCCGCTGAACTCGAACAGAAGCGTGCCGATAAGGATCTGCAGGACGAGGAGCACGCGATTGCAGAACTGAACAGGGCACGCGACCAGACCGTGCACCGGTATTCTGCGCTCTCGATGACCGCGTCCCATGTGCTGCGCAAGGCAGAGAAGGTCGCAAAGAGACAGCAGAAATCCGCGGATGAACATGTCATTCTTGACGCGATCGACATCCTGTCCGATCACACCATTCCCGACTGCACCGATCTCGTTGCCGCACTCGATGCCGCGTACGTCCCGGCCCGCCGGATGATCGATGCCGGGGAAATTATCTTAAAGAACAAGGAAGAGCGCGCACTGTTTGCCTCGCAGGAGGATTTCTCGTCCGGTATCCGTACGCTCTGCAGTTGTTATGCGGAGCAGGCGTCGCAGTGCGATGCTGCGGGCCGGGCGTTTGCGAAGAATCCTGTCATCGTCCGCTCCGAGGAATTAAACCGGGAGATGACCCCGCTCTTTGAATCGATGGCAAAGGAAAAACGGGCCCGTTCAGAACTGGTGCAGTGGCACAGCGATCTTACGGCAAAGATCCCGTCAATTCAGGAACATCTGCAAAAAGCGTTGGAGGGGATTGTTGGTGGCGACGTGCAGGTTTCCTATCCTGAGAGCCCGTCTCTTTCACCGGGAGGGTAGATTCGGTGAAAGGACGTTACATCTCCTCATAGTCGGCTTCGTCCGGAACGAAGAGATCTTCATCGATCCGCTCGATCAGCCGATGTAAGGTATCGCGGGTAAGATTTTCTTCCCGGTACATGGATATGATGGTAAATCACCCGGACAACTTGTCCGTCATTTGTATGTGAACTCTTCAAGATCCCGCTGGCCTTCCGGAAATTCCGATTTCCAGCCATAGCATTCATTGAGCATCTGCGCGATCACATCGCTGATGGTCATCCTGCCATGTTTCAGGGTCAGCAGCGCCTCATACACTTCAGGGTTGATCCGGATGGATCTCCCCTCCCCGGTACGAGGCATAATTACCACTGCGTGGTATTGGTATAAATGCTTTCCTATCAATCCGGCGGCGGGTATGAGGCCGGATCATAAAACCGGTCAATCCGCTCCGGGATCCGGCCTGACGGCTACGCGATCCGGAGGAAGGAGAAGGTTTTGAAATCGGTGCAGGCAAACTCCGGGTTCGTTCCATGGCAGGCGCCAACGCGCAGGATTGTGGGGGAGTCAAGCGCGATCCGCGCTTCATACAGTGCGCCCCGGTCTGAAGTTACAGCGGGAGCGATCGGGGAGTAGTCCAGTTTGCAGGGCTGAACACCGGTTCCCGGATGGTTCATGCAGCAGAGGCTCGTGTGCTGGTGCCCGCAGCAGAGGTACCGGAGATTCCGTTCCTTAAGAAGGGAGAACGCCATTGCCGGGGTATAATAATACCCGGCGTACGAGTCTCCGGCTTCCCGGCCAAGCCGCTGCCAGAACTTGAGCCTGAGTGTCGAAGGCCCGAGTTCCAGGGGGCCGCCGTGGACAAAGAGCATCCCGTCGCCAACCCACTCCACCGGCATAGTATCGAACATCGAGAGCATCGGAGACCCGCGGATCTGCTCGTGCCGGTATGCGCTCGCTGCATCGCTCCCCGAGACCGGAAGCCCGGTCAGGAACGCATGATCGTGGTTTCCCATAAGGGAGATGAGCCGGTACTTCCGCGAGAGATCCTGGATCTCCTCAAGCGTCTCCTGCGGGTGATCCCCGCGATGGAGGAGATCGCCGAGGTTGACGATGGTGTCGATCGCTCCGAACCGCTCTCCAAAGTGCGGGTCGCCGATACAGGCGAGCATCGCTGCAAGCGCTCCTGCATCCGCGTGCACATCGGAGAAGATCACGACCGCCATTGCCTGATCTCCGGTTGGATCTTTCGGTACATATACACCTCCATTGGCACATGCCGGCGTCATGCAGCACTGCGCTGACGGTGCAAACGGGAACGTTCATAGCATTCCGGCTACAATACCTCTCTGCATTACGGATATCAACATGGACCCGGCACAGGAAACCGAGATCCTGAAACGGCGGGACAGGATCTTTACCTTCGCGATCCCGGCCTTTGCATTCGGCGGGATCCTCATCTCGATCGCCCTGCAGGATGTCGACTTCGTATGGGGCTGCGTCATCGCCTCGTTCCTGCTCGGCTACTTTGCGTACATCAAACCCCGGCGGGACATCGTCGCGCTCTGCGCCCCGATCTATGGCGTCATCCTGTTCGTCATCCCGGGAGAGATCCCCCATAACCTGCCGCTCCAGGTCCTGTTTGCTGTCAGCATCACGATCCTTGTAGTCAGGCTGAACAAAAGATTTGGTTCCCTTGCCGACGCTGTGGGAGGAACAGTCATGGAAAAATTCCTGCGTGATTATATTGAGCGGATACGGCCGGATATTCCCGGCATGCCGGACAAGACCGCACACCGGATTGCCTCGGCATTCCTGTCATTCAAGTTCGGGCTCTTTGCTAAGTCCGCGGAAGAATGCGGCCTCGCCCTTAAAGAAATCCCTGACGGGAAGGGCGCTGCCGCGCTGAGGAAAGCTTTGCAAATCCTTGCGGCAAATGCAGAGAGCCTTGAAAATTCCCAGCCGGATGCTGCCGGGACAATCGCATTCTCCGGAGACGAGAAATCGTATTGTGCCGTTGTCATTCCTGATGAGAAGAACGAGGACCCGGCTTCGCTCGAGCTCGACAACGCTATCATCATGGTATACGCGGTTGCGGCGATCCGGTCGCCGGATGATGCGGAGGCTCTTGAAGAGCACAGGAGTTACATCATCAGGATCCTGACCTCTTACAAGCAGGCGCTCGGGATAGTCTGATCCGGATACTTTTTTTGATCGATCCGGTATTCTGCCGGCAGAAAACCGGTGACGGCTTTGGACAAATGCCTGATTTTTCAGCACTGCCGGGATCCGGTGGACCCGGATTTTTGTAGGTGTTGCAGGAAGCGTGCCACTGTGGCGCAGTACAGTGCCGAAATATTTCATGGGAACGGAATTACCGGCCCGGGAACAGCTGCCGGAAGATCTGCATCCATGGTTCCGGACATACAGTTTTCCGGAATTTTTCAGGATTGCCCGGGGAAAACCGCGAACGTAAAATGTACCGGAAATTTTTCCGGATCACAGAAACGTTAATCGAACGAAAAATTCCCGGGCGAAAAAACCCAAAAAATCCGGTGACGGGATTCCTTTATACAACTCCGGGAACAGGAACGCGACACCCGCAGAGAGGAACCATTGCCGGACCATACCGGTTGCCTGAAAGATTGCCGGAGAACACTATACTACCTACTACCTTGAGAACCGGGCAGGCTGCCCGCGGATCCATATGATCCATAGGAAAAATACGCCCTTATCGGGCTCCGATTGGCCTCTTTTCCGGATCCACCAGCCAGGTTCAGCTAAGACTGTCATCTTCTCGAGTCTCGTGCTTTCAGCACTCCACTTTTCAAAAACTGAGCCAGGTTTCGTGTCCGGAAGGCCATTTTTACGTCGGTAGAGAGGTGGCCGGATATGGACAGATTTGGAGGGCGGAAAAATCCGGAAACGTCCAATCATACCAGCGGCCGGATCTCAGGAAAATCACGCTGTAAAAAATGCCTCATATCCGCGTTCTGTGCAACGATCCCCGCAGGGGGTGTGCCCGGGCATGTGCCGGAAGACTGTCCGGAACATTGGTTTTTTTGGTCCTCCGTCGGAGAGATCCGTCAACCCCAGGTGCCGGGGAGCGGCCCGGCAGGTTCTCCGTCGGTGCGCAGGATCCGGATATTCCCCGGGATCGTCCGGGGAGTGGTTCCGGAGGGGGTCAGGCCTGAACCTGAACTCTGGAAGTTCCGGGAAGCTCCAGACTCCCGATAATCCCGTGCGATCACCCTCCTCCGACGGAGACTTCCTGAAGGGGAGCGCGGACATCCCTGTTTCCGGCCCGGAAAGAGGACATAATTCGTAAAAACGGGGGAATAATCCGGTTCCCGGGCCGGTTCCAACGTCGTGAAAACTGAGGACGTAAATAGCACGAATCCGGGGCAGGAACATTGGAAAATCGTGCCTGAATATGCCAAATATGCCGGAACGCGGCTATTGCCCGAACATGATACTTTTTCACCGTCGGGCACCGGGGTGAATTTCAGGTATTCCGATGCAGGGGAGACCCGGCCCCGCAGATTTACGGAAGATCGGTCGGTCATTCCCCGGTTCTCCGAAAGAAGCCCGGTCAAAGCGTGCCCCGGCTCCGGATTTCAAAAAAATCAGCTCTGGAGAAACACTGACAGAAATTTTAATTCGCATTACGATGAGGCCACGGGCGCTCGCCGTGCGCAACACAATGATTTCTCCAGAGATAAATTTTTTTTATGTTTTCCCCAGAGCAAAAAATCCGGCACCGGAATCCTGTCGAATTTCGACAAGTATAACAGCCATTTCGATAACCAGTAAGCATGGAGCTCCCCTCCCTCCAGACATGGATCATCTTTTATCTCATCTCGTTCGTCCTGCTTCTCTGGGCGGCATTCCTGTCTGCGCAGGGTTTCATGCTCTGGCTGACCTTCTTCCTCGTCATCGTTGTCATCGGGATCAATTTCTGGGTCGTGTATGGCGTGATACAAAAGCATGCGGCAAAAAAAGCACTCCAGAAATCCCTGACCGACGTGATATCGGACGATAAGAACCGGTGAGAGAGAAGATCGAAACCCCCGCTACGATTTCAGACGGGAAAATCCCCGGTGCAGCCCGACATCTCCTGCGAACGCAATCGCCTGCCGGTACTCGTCAGGAAGGAGTGGCCGGTTCAGCGCACAAAACGCCGGATCGTTTTGTGCAATCTCCGCTGCATGCCACATCGGCCGGTACTGGGGCATAATATTGAGGTACGAATCCGGCGAGATCTCCTCCGCGATGAACCGCAGCACATCTGCGGATCCGGCAAGGTTCCCGGGCAGCACAAGGTGCCGGATAATCATCCCGCAGACGGCAATCCCGTCCCTGACCACCAGATCGTCAACCTGCCGGTGCATCTCTTTTAACGCCGCCTTCATCACCTCAACGTAATCCGGCGCATGGGAAAGGATCGATGCGATTGCGTTGCTCCCGTACTTTGCGTCCGGCATGTAGATGTCAACAACACCGTCAAGGAGCCGGAGAGTCTCCACCGAATCGTACCCGCCGCTGTTATACACGAGCGGGACGGAGAGCCCTTGCTCCGCAGCGATGACGAGGGCGTCAAGGATCTGGGGCACGACATGGGACGGCGTGACGAAATTGATGTTGTGGCATCCCTGCCGTTCGAGCCGGAGCATCATTGCCGCAAGCTCTTTGGGAGGGACTTCCTCGCCGTCGCCACACTGGCTGATTGTGTAGTTCTGGCAGTATTCGCACGCGAGGTTGCAGTGAGTAATAAAGATCGTTCCCGATCCGCCATGCCCGACAAGCTCCGGTTCTTCGCCAAAGTGAGGGCCGGCGCTTGAAACCTGCGCAAGGGCGCCGGTCCGGCAGAATCCTTTCTCATCCCGGGTCCGATCGACCCGGCACTTCCGGGGGCAGACCAAACAATCCATCAGGAGATCCACGGATACTTCCGCCCGTTGCCGGAGTTCGCCGGTTTCATGCAGGGCGATGTATGAGGGGGTTGGCATTCCGGATCCTCCGGTGGACCGGCTGAATCTGCCTCCCGGTCCCGCGGGATATTTTGTTCAATTGTCACTTCACGGGTATAATAGCCCTCTCCTTTCCCGTTACATCCTGCCGGTGCGCGCCGGTCTGGATCGCAATCCCGTTCCGGTCATCACCGACGGATCCCGGGATCGAAGTACCCTGCCCGTTTACGCGTTCCCTGAAAATATTGATATAGAAATACACAGCACCCTCTCAATATCGTCGTAGTGTTTATAAAAGGGTGAGGCATCGTGTCGTTCTTTATTATCAATCCCGAGATTTACGCAATGGTAATCCTGCCGCTGCTGATCTTCCTTGCCCGTGTCTGCGATGTGACCATGGAGACGATCCGGATCATCTTCATCTCGAAAGGGATCCGGGCTCTTGCAGCATTCATCGCGTTCTTCGAGATCATCATCTGGCTGCTTGCCGTCGAGGTGGTGATGCAGGACCTTTCCAACATCGTCAACTTCTTTGCTTATGCCTGCGGTTTTGCCATGGGCACGTATGTCGGCCTTGTCATCGAAGAGAAACTTTCAATCGGCATGGTGATCCTGCGCATCGTCACAACGGATGAATCGCGGGACGCTGTCACCGGGTTCCTCCAGTCCGGGAACCACGGGGTTACCTGCCTCGAAGCGAAGGGCTCGCGGGGCACGGTGACGATGATCCTCTCGCTCGTCAACCGGTCGGATCTTTCCGGGATCACGCAGGGCATCGAGCGCATCAACCCCCGGGCGTTCTTCTCGATCGAGGATGTGCGGTACGTGAAAGAAGGGATCTTCCGGCCCAAAAGCCGTAATTCCTTCTCAGGCATGCTCCATTCGCTTGTCGGATCCGGGCGGAAGAAATGATTATTCCAAAGGATCGTGCAGGAATCCCTGTACTGGTGCAGGAAGATCGTTGAAACCGTCACGCGGTGCGTTCTGGGACACACGCCAATCGCACCTGCGAAAGACCGGTCTTCCGGTCCTATTTTCCCGGTACATCCGGGTTTACGGCGTAAGGATTTGTTTTAAAAGATCATGGTTCCTGGATCACGCCATCTTTCGCCCGCACGATCCCGGTCGTTTCTACGGCAGTAGCAACGAGATCCTTAATCCCGATCCCGCTCTCAAACTGTTCGATCTCGGAGGCTTCCGCGGCCGTTGTCGGCATGGCCGGCACCGCACGACAGGCGAGATCGCCCGGGTGGGCATCGAAAGTCCCGATCCGGCGGGCAATATCGATTGACTCCTGCTTGTCGTAGGTGATGAGCGGCCGGATGACCGGGATATCTGCGGCCGGATCGATCACCGCAAGGTTCGCAAGCGTCTGGGATGCGACCTGCCCGAGACTCTCGCCGGTGACAAGCGCGAGGGCGTGCTGCTGCCGCACGAGCGTACTTCCCGCCATCAGCATGAACCGCTTACAGATCACGCACCGGTTCCTCGGCGGAATCTTCGATTTCTCCATCGCATCGTAGACCGGCTCGCTATTGACAATGAGCATCGGGAGCACAAACCCGCTGCACCAGAGCGAGAGGCGCCGGTGGTTCTCGATTGCCGCAGCTTTAACATCGGGGCCCGCCCACCGCCCGCCGTCCATGTGGATATGGGTGACCTCGGCCCCCCGTTTCATCATCAGCCACGAGGCGACCGGCGAATCGATCCCGGACGAGAGCAGGACACAGGCCCGGCCCTGCGTCCCGAGCGGGAGCCCGCCGGGTGCCGGGATCCGTGCATCGGAAACAAACCCGCCGGTCTCCCGCGCCTCCACGAACAGTTCATAGTCCGGGTTGTCGAGATCCACGCGGGCGCCGGGCACGGCATCGGCAACCGCGCTCCCGATCTCTACACCCATCTGCTGGCTGGTATACCCGGAGACCCCCTGCCGTTTGGCCCGGATCGCAAAACTCATGCCCGACTTCAGCCGGCCGGTAGCGAGCCCGGCGGCAGCGCTCCCAAGAGTATTGAGATCGGTTCCGGTCCGGGTTGCGATACTTACGTCAACCACACCGAAGATCCGGGAGACCACGGCGGCGATCCGTTCCTCATCATCGCCGAAGATGAGCATGCGGCCCCGGCTGAGCTCGAACCGGTGGGGGATCCCTGCGGCATCCAGCGCCTTCTTGATATTGCGCAGGAGAAGCCCGATGAAATGGCGCTTGACCGGCTCGCTTTTTAAAAAGAGTTCGCCGTACCGGACGAGAACGCATTTCACAAGCGGCCAGCCCCCGTTCCTGCCCCGGGAGGGAAATGCCGCTTGATTTCCATAATCTCCTGCATGTTCACCAATGGTTGACCGTCCGGGGGCATAACTCTTGGGAAACCGGGCTCCACGCTCTCCCGGCAGGATCGCCCGCTCCCGGTTATGGGATTTTCCTTTCGCAACGCTTCCCCGATCTTCCCTGAAATATCAGGAGATCTGGTCGGACGAGATCCGGGCAATCAAACCGATGGAATTGTGATCTCTGCAATTACAAAAAATGCAGGTAACGCCGGAAGAAGACCTATAAAGATCTGCCGGTTCCGCCGTTGGAACATCGAAAACGCTTTAATCCTGACAGGCGGATTGTACTGAAATGGCAAAGAAAGGAAGCAAACCGGCGCCGGAATCCGAACCGATGAAGTTGTTCTATATCTTCTACAACCAGGAACGGTACGACAACTGGTTGAAGAGTCTCTCGGAAGCAAGCTTCGAGGCCGATCCCAGGAGCGAGGAGATGCCCGAGGGTTTCCGGATCCTCGACAGTTTCTCGGTCGATATCACGCTCGAAGTCGTAAAAATTGTAAAACTCTTCCAGAACAACCGGTTCGGCAGGGAGGAATCTCTCGACCGGCTATCGCAGGTCGAACAGATCATCATGGCCGCTCCCCCCGCGGGAGATCTCGCTGAGATCGTCGAGATCCTCCAGCTCCAGAAGCTGGTCCTCTTTGCGTCCTGCCGGAAGTTCATCGAAGGTGCCTATGACAAGGACATCAAGGCGCTCGTCAAGAAGGGCAAAGATACTCTTGACAAGGATATGGAAGGAGCGCTCGACTGCGCCGCACAGATCGGGGCGGGCGTGCTTGGCGGGGCAGCCTGCTGCGGCAAGTATGTCAAGGACGATCTCGAGAACCCGACCCTCTTTGACGAATGGCTCATCGAATGCGAACGGATGTACGAGGCCATTGCTTCCCTGAAGAACTTTGACGAGTCTGTCGGGGACGAGGATTGATCGCGGACCGGGCCCGGCTCCGGATTGCAAGAAGGATCGAACGCCTTGCCGGGTACCGCCTCCCTGACCGTGCCTTTCACGGCACGATGCTTTCTGCCCTCTGCTCCGGCATCAACTACGATGCCTTTGACTTTGCCATACGGGAGCAGATTCTCAGTTTTTTCAATGATTTTCTCCGGTGCAACTGCCGCGACTCCCCGCTCTGCGGGTGCCCGGAGCGGAAGTTTGCGGAAAAGATCCTCGAACTCCGGGAGAACGGGCTCGACCACCGGCAGATCTCCTCGTTCCTGCTCGACGAGTACGGCATCGAGATCTTTCCCGCGGATATCCTCTCGTTCCTTGAGGATTCCGTCCATGTCCTCGAAGCGATCTCGGATGTCGCAAGGCTCAGGGGCCGGCAGGAACTGTACCGGCAGACCGGCGAGCACATCCGGCTGATTGAACGGTAGCGGCACCGGGTTTTTCTGACGGGACCGGACGCAAGCGCCGGTTTTTGTCTCCTCTTCTGATAATAATTCCTGATATCACGGGGATTTCCATCCTTAAACGCAGAATGGATGGCGGAGGCACCCGGTCCGGGATTCCGGCTTCTGGGAAGGTCCGGGAAGATTGTCAGTGACGCTGACACTGCAGCCACGGACAGGCAGGTGCAACCACCGGAAAATTCCGGAAATGTCGTTTACGCGCTTATTTAAATATCACGGTTCCTGCCGGGTCAGAATGCAACCGGTTGCGTCGCGTTCCGGTCAAGAATCTTTTCGACGGCAGTACAGAGCTCGTCCCGCCGGACCGGCTTGACAAGGTACATCGTAAAAAGCGCTCCGTATCTCTTCCGCTCCTCGGTCTCGAGTTCTTTTGCCGTGATCATGATGACCGGTGTCGTCCTTGTCGCAGGGCAATTGCGGATTGCGGCAAGAGTGTCCCAGCCATCAATGGGTGCCATCATGACGTCAAGGATAATAAGATCCGGTGCGGTATCCTGGATTTTCCGGAGACAGGAACTGCCCCCGTCCGCAGTCATGACAACATGCCCTTCCCGGGATAAGAAGATACGGAATAAATCGACAACCTCGGCATCATCGTCTACAATCAGGATTGTCGCCATGATACAGGATTTGGATTCACCGGGTTATCACGTTTTTTATATGCAGTCCCTTCAAAGTCTCTTGTATCTTGAAAAAAATTCCGCCAATCCAACCTGCAGTACCGCATCTATCAGTCACAGGGTCCGCTGAAGAACCGGGGGACTAAAAAAAGTATCGGGATTTTGCACGGATAATTCAGTCGAGCGGGATCGTCTCCAGCTGCGAGACCAGTTCCCAGATACGGGTCCGTGCATGGACCGGCATATTGGGATCGTTGCTGATTTCATCGATTTTTGAGATCGCTTCTGCTGCCCGCAGGCCGATCTCCTTGTTGTTGTTTAAGAGCAGCTGGCGTGTCTCATCTGCCACACGCCGGATATTCCGGGGGATGGTGCTGTCTTCCATGATGTGCTGCAGCATCAGGATACAGTTGTCGATTGTCTTCTGTGGGTTTGGCATAGTTACCTCACCTCGTACCTGTAGTTAATATGCCGAACCACCATATATAGGTTGAATATTGATGCGACGGTGAATTTGCGTGAAACAGAAAAAAGAAGACGAGATCATGGCAGAGTATCTCTTAAAGGGCGGTAAGATGCTGGAGAAGACCTGCAAACAATGCGGCTGCCCGCAGTTCGAATACAAGGGAAAGACATTCTGCGTGGTCTGCGCCGAACGCGAGCAGGAGAAGAAGAAGGCTGAACCCACCGGCGAACGGGCTGTAAAGAAACCCGCAGTACAAAAAGAAGCTGCCCCGGACGCCGGAGCCGTTCCCCGGCAGGATGCAATTGCAACGGAACTTGGCGTCATCATCATCGACCTGTGCCAGAGGATCAAGGAGGAAGAGGATCCCGATCGCTGCCTCGCGCTCATGGATGCCGTCAAGATCGGGGCGGAAGCGCTCCAGATCCTCCGTCAGTTGTAGGACCGCCGCGCAAGATCGTAGATCCGCTGCGCGGTCTTCTCCCCGATCCCTTTTATTGCGACGAGATCCGCAAGCTCTGCGTTGACAAGCGCCTGCACCGAGCCGAAATGCGAAAGCAGGATGCGGGCGTTCCGGAGCCCGATTTCCGGGAATGCCGAAACGACATATTCCTGTTCCTCGCGCAGGGATCGCTGTGTTTTGTGAGGATGCATCTTGCGCTCGCCCCGCTCTGCGTCTTCACGCTTTGCAAGGACATAGAGCATCTGCGCGGTGTCCTGCTCGTCTTTCGTGAGCAGGATTGCAACGCCCATATCCACCGTGATTGCGGCGAGCACGCCCCGGATCGCGTTCGGGTGGATGTCCCGCTGCATAGCAGGATCCCCTCCTTCGATGATCAGGACCGGGCGCGGCGCTGCATCGGCGATTGCCTTGACCTGCCCGAGAAGATCACGGTTGATCAGGGTGTCGGCAAAGTCGGTAGCGGTCTTGCGCTCGACGAGGATCCGGTCGCCGATCGCGTAATCGCCGGCCGGGAGGCGTTCGAGCCGGATCCGTGCGCCAAGGTTCGAGAGGACTTCGACAACTTTTGAGGAAGTCTCCCGGTCATCAACCGTGATCGCCGGCCCCTGCGGGGTGAACTCCCCGATGCCGGCCTGCACCTCCTCCGGAAGGGATCTCTGCTCAGACAGCGCCTGCTGAGCGTGAACCGGACCGGCATTCATGCTGCGCAGGCTCTTGTGCATCATCTTCTCTTTCTGGTAACTGACGTGCCGGAAGACCTCGTCGGAAGTCCCTTTGGTGACAAGCACAACGACACGGCCGGTCCCGGACCTTCCCGTCCGCCCTTTGCGCTGGATGGACCGGATCTCGGATGGCACCGCCTCGTAGAAGATCACCATGTCGGTCGAGGGGACATCGAGCCCCTCTTCCCCGACCGAGGTTGCGACAAGCACCTTGAACTCCCCGGCCCGGAACCGGGTGAGGGCTGCGATCTGGTTCTTCTGCGAGAGCCCGCGCTCGGAATCCTTGGTCGCCTGCCCGACAAACCGTTCGCAGGCAATCCCGTTCTTTGTCAGGTGATCGACAAGGAGCTGCACCGTGTCCCGGAACGTTGCAAAGACAATGATCCGGCTGTCCGGGTGCGCTGCAAGCTGCTCCCGCACAAGATCGAGCGTAATTTCCGTCTTGGGGTGCAGTTCCCGGGTCCAGCCGAGCGTCCGGTTGAAGAGATCCTGGAACGACTGGTCCTGCGCGAGGCGCTGGCTTGCCTTGCTCCCCCCGGCTCCCCGGCCTTCCGCGATCAATTTTGCAATGTACCCTTTGAAGACCTCGCTTCCCTGCGACTCGGCAAGCGTGACCGCGTGCTTCAGCTTCATCAGCTCTGCGTACACCGATGCTGCGGAGTACCCTGCCGGGTCCCGGTTCTGGATCCGCTGTTGGATCTGGGCGTTGAGCGCGGAGAGCGCCTTCATGGTGAGCCGGTCGCGTTTCGGAACCGTGAAGTGGACGGAGGCAAGGAGCGCGAGCCGGTCTTCGATGAGCGCATCGATGGTCGCGATTGCCGCTTTGAGCTCGGGGGGGAGATCGATTGTGACGGTCTCGATCTCCCGTTCGTGCACGTACGGGGCGACGTCGGGATCGGACTCGGTCCGGGTCTCGACATGGACGATCCCGAGGTTTGCGCAGACCTCGGCGATCTTCTCCTGCTGCCCGCCCGGCGATGCGGTCATGGCAAGGAGCAGCGGTTTTGCCGCGGTGGCAAGGTAGCGTTCCGCGAGGAAGACGTAGGCGTAGTTGCCGACCGCCCGGTGGCATTCGTCGACGATGAGGAGCGTGACATCCGCAAGCGTGTACCGGCCGGCGATCACATCGTTCTTGATAACCTGCGGGGTTGCAAAGATGACCGTCGCCCGGTTCCAGTCGGCAGTCCGTTCATCGGGCGGGGCCTCCCCGGTGAACATGGCGAACGGAGAGACCTCGGGTCCTGCCGCGCTCTTTACGAGCAGGAACTTCTCGAAAAACCGGAGGTGCTGCTCTACGAGCGGTTTTGTCGGCGCGAGCATCAGCACTTTCCCACCCTCGTTGTAGAGCCGGGACGCGGCAGCAAGGAGCGCAACCGCGGTCTTCCCGAGCCCGGTCGGGAGGATGACCATCGTATTGCTATCCAGCGCCTTCATCGCAATCGAGAGCTGGTACTCCCGGGACTCGATACTCTCCGGTTTTACCAGCGGGTGGGTGATATAGGTCATTGACTGGTGAGAGAATTGATCGCTGAGGGTAATAAGGGGAATTGTACAGGAGGAGGCATTCAAGGACGTACCATTCTTTTTCACCGTGACTGGTATTGAGCCGGGCAACGGGATGTTCCCTATAGCGGTCCGAATCAACAATCCCCGGGAAAAAAGAATTTCCCCGCTATTCTTTCCGGGCCACCCAGAACGAGACCATCCCGTACGTCCCCGACCCGTCGTCCGGGAGCAGATCATCCTTCACGGATTCTACGGCGAAACCCGCATGACCGAGGATGGAAGAGAGCGAGTCCCGATCATAGTAATGCGTCCAGAAACGGTATACCCGCGGCGGCTCATGGTCCGAACAGATTACATGCTGCTGGAGGATGACCTGCTCCCCTTCATAATGGAAGGTCTCTGAAAGCGCAAGGTAGGGGCGGTCTTTCCAGAACCCGGTTCCGGCTGTCTCCCATGACCTGCCGGGGACCTTCATTGCCGCAGGTGCTTTCAGGTTGAGGGTGTCGAACAGGAACAATCCGCCAGGTTTCAGTGCCCGGTATACGTTCTCCAGCAGGAGAGCCCGGTCGGAAGGGACAAGAACATCGAAATCGCAGTAGATCATCATCGCCATGTCGAAGAGGTTCCTAAAGGAAAGGCGGAGGTAATTTTTCCGGAGATACGTGATCGCCAGATTGTTCCTGCGGGTGCTTTGTTCTGCGTATTCGATCGAACGCCGGGAAAAATCGACCTTGGTAACCGCATGCCCGCGTGCGGCCAGCTGTTCGCAGTACAATCCGGGTCCGCACCCGAGGTCAAGAATGGTCTTCTTTTTAGACCGGCCATGGCATCGATCCACCGGACGGTTGTTTCGATCGTACTCCTTTTCCGGCTTACCGAATCGGAATCCGGGTTGGTATGCATCTCCAGCAGGTACCGGGATATATGGTCGTCGCACCACATCTCCGCCGTGCCTTTCTCATATAGGGTAGGTTTTTTGTGATAGCTGGAATACTGGATATCTGCATGGATATCTCCACGGTGATGAATCGTGTCGGAAGACGTCCCCGTATGCACTCTCCGGGGATTTTCCCGGAGCCGGGGACTATACGATACGGTCGCGGGTCCCGGGAACCGGAGAGATCTGTTCAGATATATGAATATCCGAAGAATTACGAGGTCAAATTGAACAGTATTCTGCCAACAATCGTAAAAAATTCCTTCCGGTCTGCCGGAGCAATCCTGAAAAAATCAATACAATAACACCGTCCGGCCAAATACCAGGATTCCGGGCGCCTGCGGCAGATGGCATTCCGGAAAATACTAATCTATCGGGGATTAGTTATTAAATGTGAGAATATGTTGCGGAGCGGGACGGTGAGACCTCAGTACCACCGGAATCTCCAGGATATCGCCATCGGTGATTTTTCGAAGGAACTGGAGCTGGCTTCGATGATCCCGAGCAGGAAAAACCTTGGCGTAGATATTCCCGACAGGCTGAAGTGCCTCGGCGATCATGGCATTGAGAACCTCAGTGACCTGCTTGCCGAACTCAAAACCCCAAAGAAACTGAAGGCATTTGCCCGGACAACCGGCCTGCCGGAAGATTACCTTGTCAATTTCAGGAGGGAACTTGGAAGCATCCGGCCCAAGCCGGTCAAGCTCGGTGCATTCCCGTCACTGGATGCGGCGGACATTATGAAACTGAAAGAGGAGGGAATTACCGATACCCGGCAGATGTTCGATAACGCTGCAACAGGGGACCAGCGCCGGGCACTTGGCAGCAGGACCGAGATTCCGGAGGAAAGGCTCCTGGAAATAGCAAAACTCTCCGATGTATCCCGGATCAAATGGGTCGGGGCAAACTTCGCACGGGTCCTGGTCGATTCGGGATACGACACGGCAGAAAACGTTGCAAAGGCCGATCACCGGCAATTATATGAAGCTGTCATTGCAGTCAACGAAAAAAAGCATTATTACAAGGGAAAGATCGGCAAAAACGACATGAAACTCTGCGTGCTTGCAGCGGGGAATGTGCCGCCCGGCATTGTTCTTTCCTGACAGGGCCCTGCACAGCAGTGTCATCCGGTACGGAAGACCGGAAATGAATGGGGCGTCTCAGTTCTCCGGATATGCCCGGTGTTTCCGGACGATCCCGGCAAGCCGGAACCAGTCGGCACTGCCGAACTGGATGTATTCCGGATCCGGCGTTTTGAGATGCGCGAGCTCGTCACGGCATTCCCTGCCCCGGGGACTGTCGCCGATACAGACCGCGAGAGAGGCAACACGGTACTGCAGGGTTTTGATACTGTCCCGGTACCGTGAGGGCAAAACAAGGTTTCCGGTATCCGGCTGCAGGTCGTGGACAAAATGGCCGTACCAGCACTGGACCGTGACACAGAGGCGGACCGGAATCAGTTACGGATCAGCGGGACAAGGGGCGGGTCAATGGATCCGTCATGGATCTCGGGATCGAGATTCCAGAGCGCATCTTCATGGTCGATGGAGAAAAACGGATGGGGGAGAAACGGTTTTGCAGCAGTGAACGTTTGCATGGAAAAATAAAAGAACTTATTTCAGTTCCGCAAACTTCACGTTGCCCTCGACCAGCGCACAGAGCGTCTCCGGCAGCCGGTCAATGGCGATCCGCACCTGTTTCATGCTGTCGCGGTCCCGGAGCGTGACCGTGTGGTTCTCTTTCGAATCGTAATCCACAGTAATCGCAAACGGCGTCCCGATCTCGTCCTGCCGGCGGTACCGGCGCCCGATCGCGCCGGAGTCGTCGTATTCCGCGAGGATGCCGCGCCCGTGCAGGGTATGGGTGATCTCTTCGGCAAGGGTGTCGAGACCATCGCGTGCCATGAGCGGGAAGACCGCGACCTGCACCGGGGCAACGGCCGGGGAGAGCCGGAGCACGGTCCGGGTCTCGCCGTCCGCGGTGTCCTCGTCGTACGCCTGTTCGAGGACGGCGTAGCACATCCGGTCGATGCCGTACGACGGTTCGATCACATGCGGCACGATGTCTTCGCCCCGGACATCCACGACCTCGTCGCGGACCTGGAAGAGATTGGCCGGGATATGGATCGTCTCGCCCTCAACGGTCACATCGGCGCCTTCCGCGGTCGGCTCTGCATGTTCGAGCGCCGCAAAGATCGCCTTCGCCTTCTGCCGGTACTGTTTCCCGAGCACGCCCATATTGGGAACGACCCTCCGGCGCTGCACCTTCTTTGGCTCCGCGTACTGGATGAAGACTGTCATTGCAGTCCCGCTCTGCTTTGCGTGGGCATTCAGGTCGTAATCCGTCCGGTCGGCGATCCCGACCGTCTCGACCCAGCCGAACCGGTCCGAGTGGACCTCAGCATCCCAGCAGTCCGATGCGTAATGGGCACGCTCGTCGCAGAGATGCTGCCGGAACCGGAGCCGGTCCGGTTTCACGCCAATCTTTAAGAGCATCTGGTGCGTGAGCGCGAGGTAGTACGCAACGTATTCGTTCGCTATCATACCCTTATCGACAGCTTCCCGCATCGTCGCCGTGACCGCGGATCCCTCCCGCTCCTGCGCCTCCGCAGTAAAGAGCGGCATTGAGTACGAAGCGTACCGGGAGAACTTCGGGTGGTTCTTCTCGTCCGGGTGGACGAAGATCTCCGCTTCCGCCTGCGTGAACTCCCGGAGCCGGATCATCCCCTGCCGGGGGGAGATCTCGTTCCGGTACGATTTTCCGATCTGGACGGCGCCGAACGGGAGCTTGTCCCGGTAGAACCGGAGGAGCCGGGTGAAATCGACAAACATCCCCTGCGCCGTCTCCGGGCGGAGATAGCCGGTCCGCTGGGAGCCGGGCCCGATCGTTGTCTTAAACATCAGGTTGAAGTCAAAGACCGCGACGTTGCCGAGGACTTCTCCGCAGTTCATGCACTTGCAGGTCGCAATCGCCGCTGCGAGCTCCTCGTTCTTCATCACAGAAGCACCTTTCACGCCGCCGGCATCTGCGACATGATCGGCCCGGAGGTACTCGTTGCAGTGCGGGCACTGGCACATCTTGTCCGAGAATCCCTTGACATGCCCGGAGGCGATGAAGATCGCTTCCTGCCCGATCGTCGGGCACTCGATCTCGTAGTACCCTTCCTGGATGACGTAAAAATCCCGCCAGATATTCTCCACCCGGCGCTTCATCATGGCGCCGAGCGGCCCGTAATCGATGAAGCCGGCTACCGCGCCATAACACTCTGACGTGGGCCAGATGAAGCCGCGGCGCTTTGCAAGCTCCATGACCTTTTCGAAGATATCACTCATGGTAGTTCCTGAACATGCAGCGTTTCAGCCTAAGAGTACGATTACTATCACAAAAAGGATACCGACAGAATCCCTCCGGGATCCGCCTTCTCACTGAAAGAAAACCAGGCAGCAGCCCAACCAGAAGCTCCGACAGGGTTGTTTTGGAATTTTCCGGTACTTTCCGAATGCCGGAGAGACGCCAGTACGGGCAGAAAGGACCATTCAGCACATTCGTGAGCCGAAAACCTTTGCATGGCAAATCAAACGCTAATTTAAAGTGTTTTTGGTCAAAGGGCCGATTACGACAGAATTAAATAGTCCGCCCTATATTGTATATCCTAATCCCACAGCGGGGTTACGCAATGGCAGAGGACAAACGCAAGGTTCAGCTGCTGAAACTTTTCAGCACAATGTCGGGCAAGACCAAGATTGTCGAGCCCATGAAAAATATCCACGGTACACTCCGGGACAGCGATGCGATCGAGCGCGAAGTCGCACTGGTCATGCGTGAGATCACCGAACAGGGGATCTTCAGGACATCGTTAAAACCCATCCAGCTGGCAAAACTGGTCACCATGTTCTATGCCGGCAAGAACGATACCGAGATAGCCCGCGAGCTCGGGGACGAGAAACTGAGTAAGACAGTTGCCCGTGCCCGCGTCCGGTTAAAGTTGTTCCGCGAACTCGATTTCAAGATGCCGTTCGACCGTGAACGCATGGAAGACCTCATCAGCTCCGGCAAGACCATGAAGGAGGTCGCCGATGAACTGGAGATCTCGCCGTCCACGCTCCGGGAGTACCGGCACATCATCGAGGAGCAGGAAGACCCGACCATCGATCCCTACACGAACCGGATCCGGGACGTTATGGAAGACCGGGATCTCTCGGAACAAATGACCCGCAGCGCAACGACGGACGGGTTCGGCGAATCGATTGATATCACGGAAGCCGAACTGATTGACGTAACATAACCTGTCCGGATCTCGCTCAATCCCCCCGATCTTTTTTTAGCCGCGACTCACTCGTTCCGGTATGAAATCATTGCCCTGACCCCGTCCCGGTTCATGAACCGGTTGTAAGAAAGGTCCGGGCTTTGCGGATAGTTGCAGGGCACCGGCATGTGTCGGACATGCCCGATCATCCACCGTGATGCCGGCACCCGGATACAAGGGACTGCCGGTTCCCGGCCGGGAACCGGAAGATGTGTGGAAATCCCGGAATGTTCATACATCCCCGCTCCCATCTGCTACTATGAAACTTACCTGGCTTGGCCATTCCTGCGTGCTTCTTTCCGGAAGCAAAAACGTCCTCATCGATCCCTTTATCGAAGGAGGGAGCGTCGTAAAGACCCGTCCGGACATCGTCGCGGTCACCCACGGGCATGCCGACCACCTGGGAGAAGCCGTCGCGCTCAAGCGGCCGACCGTTGCGATCACTGAAGTCGCCCGGTACCTGAAGAGCCGGGGGGTTCCCGCTGAAAGCATGAATATTAGCGGGACCATCACGGTAAGCGGCGTCTCCTTCACGATGACTCCCGCGCTGCACTCCGGCGGGATCGAGGAGGCAGGCATCGGTTCCGGGGGAGGGGCTGCGGCGGGGTTTGTCATCCGGATGGATGGCGTCGCGGTGTACCATGCCGGGGATACCGGCCTTTTTACCGACATGCGCCTGATCGGGGAACTGTACCGCCCGGACGTTGCACTCATTCCCATCGGGGGACGTTTCACGATGGGCCCGGATGAGGCGATGATGGCTGCACAGTTCATCGGCGCAAAGACCGTGATCCCGATCCACTACAATACCTGGGACCGGATCGCGCAGGACCCGCTCCCCTTCAAAAAGGCTGTCGAGAGGACGACGGATCTCAGAGTAACCATCCTGGAACCGGGCGGAACTGTTGACCTGGATCAGCCCGGAAAAATATCAACATCTTAAAGAAGGGTTAAAAACAAAACGACCCGGCATGAACGGAGCGATACGCCATGGCATTTGACCTGGATCCAACCATCGTCGTCAACCTTATCCTGTGCATCATCATTGTTATCTTAGGGATCCTCTGCTGGAAAAAAGCCGGGGAACCCCTTCCCCTCTATATCGGAGTCGCCTTCGGGCTCTTTGGCATTTCGCACGCGGCAACTCTCGCTGGCCTCAAGACTGCGCTCGAGATACCGATGATTGTGGTACGGGCGATTGCCTACCTGGTTGTCGTGTTTGCGCTCTTCCAGCACCTTCATTCGAGCATGATGGCCAAAGAGACCCGGCAGGCATGGGTCGATTATTACAAGGATGATGGGAACAAAAAGGAAGGCCCATAATCCAGTATCGGTTTTTTTTCAGTTGTCATCAAAATTTTAAAAAAGAACATTGCATCCTGGAAAACGCCGGGATGGTTTTTAACCCAGTCATTTTACTGACGGGCAGATGCTCACGGTTACAATGCCCGCATAACACTCACTGGAGTTTCTTGACTGCCTCTTCCCGGGTTTTAAAGATTGAGAATATCTGGGTGAATCCTGCCATATCGAAGACCTTGAAAACCGGGGGTTTGAGGCAGGCAAGGCCGGTCTTTGCGCCTGCCTTGGTAAGGGCCCGGATCGTGACGAGGAGGACCCGGAGGCCGGCACTCGCAATGTAATCCGTTTCTGAAAAATCAAAGATAACCACAGGCGTCTTCCAGAGTGCAATCGCCTTGAGATCCTGTTCGAGAGAGGGGGCGTTCTCGGCATCCATCCGTTTTGGCATCATCACAAAAGCGTTCTCGTCATCCCCGGTTATTTCAAGCGTCATGGCAATCCCTGTAATCTGGTACCTCTAATTTTACCGGTAATGCAAATTAACCTGTAGGATCTGTTGCTGAACCGGATACGGGTCCAAAATACGTAAGAAACGAGAAGAGTGCCCCGAGAGGTCTCACTCAGGATGCATCGCGGCCCCGGCTCTCCGGCGACTTTCTTTTCCATCCACAGGACTGTTGCTGCCGTTTTTATCCTGCGGATTACCCGGAGATCGGCAGAGTGTCACCCGGACAGTTACCGACGGCCCCATGAACCGGTATCTTTTCCGACTTCTGGCCCTGTACCGTTTAAGCCAGCGGTCTTACCATATCATGGCGATAGTGCCTGATGGCCTCCATCCAGCCCACCGGAAACGATCTCTCCATCGCTCACAGGTCCGCGGCCGGGCAGACCTGCAAACTTATCGCATCCGGCGCTGCATTCTCAGCACTGGCCTCCCTGAGGCAAACCCCATCATAGTCTCGATTCTATTAATACGTGCGGCCAGTTTTCATTTTTTGTAATGACCGGTGGCTGGGATCATTGTTTCCGGGTTTTATGAGTGCGGCCGTGCGAAGAAACGCACCTTTCCCGTCATGGATTCCGCCTGCCATTCTTTTTCCCGCAACAGGGGCAGGCAGGATCCCGTTCGATTGCAATCTCTTCTGCACGGGATTCCCGCCCGTCCCAGACGAGGAGCCGGTTCGTGAGGAGCCTCCCGTCTTGAATGAGGTACTTGATCGCTTCTGTAGCCTGCACCATACCGATGAACCCGGCGGTTGCGCCAATCACCGGGAACTCGTCCTCCGGGGGAGCGTTTGGGAAGATACAGGCAAGACAGGGGGTCTGCCCGGGGATAACCGTGGTCGCCTGCCCGTACATCCCGCGGATTGCCCCATGGAAGAGCGGGATCCTGTTCCGGATCGCTGTTTTGTTCAGCAGGTACCGGGCGGGAAAATTGTCCAGGGCATCTACAATGCCGTCAGCCCGGCCCACAAGCCGCACAACGTTCTTCTCTTCGATGGTTGCATCGACAGCGTTGACGGTGATATCCGGGTTGATCCCGCGGAGTTTTTCTCCGGCTGATGCAGTCTTCTTCCTCCCGGTGTCACGATCATAGTGCAGGATCTGCCGGTTCAGGTTGGTCTGCTCGACCAGATCGTTATCAACGATGGTGATCGTCCCGACGCCGGCGGCGGCAAGATACAACGCAACCGGGCACCCGAGTCCTCCGGCACCGGCAATGAATAGTTCTGCCGATTTCAGTCTCTCCTGGCCTTCTTCCCCGAAGAGGAGGATCTGCCGTTTGTACCGTTCGAGTTCGCGCGCGGATAACATCTGTCACCCCGGATACGGATGTCGCTGACACCACCGTATGTCCTGCAATGCGGGATCTACCGGTACTTAACCATTCAACCGGAGATTATTTATTGCGATGGTAGCACCGTTTTCCTGTCGGATACAATCCCGCGCGGATTTGGGATCTGTTTGTTACCGGTCGGGGGTCCGGTCTGCTCCCGTTCAGGATAACACAGTTATGCTTTCAGGTTGATTTACGTTGGAAAGAGAGATGCCGATGCCACAGTTGTGACACCGCTCAAGGTTGTGATACGATGGAAGCGCCCTGTCAGAAGATTGTCTGGGATGTGCTGCCGGCAATCCGTGCGGCAATTGCAGTCGAGCTCGTTAAGTGCGGGGTATCCCAGGCAAAAGCAGCAAAGATGCTGGAGATTGCTCCTTCTGCTGTCTCCCAGTACCTGTCCGGCAAGCGCGGGTACCGGATCGAGTTCGATGACGAGGTAAAGAGATCCATCGAGATGCTTGCACAGGATCTCCGGGACGACAGAGTGGACAATCTCGTCGGCCGGATCTGCGATATCTGCAGGCAGTTGCGAAGCGATACGGACCGGTGCGGGAGCAGCCCGGGCCAATGCGGTCCCTGAATTTCATGCGGTGCCGCAGAACAGGTTTCAGGACGGGTACCAGGTCCCCGGTTTTATGAGAGAGATCGATAAGGAAGCGCTGGTAAAAAAGAAGATCGCAGAGCGGGGTTCGATGCTGGTTGCATTCTCCGGCGGTGTCGATTCCGGGCTCCTTGCACATCTCGCGCATGAAGTACTCGGGGACCGGAGCCGGTGTGTCCTTCTCGACAGCCCGGTTGTGCCACGGAAAGCAGTCTTCGAGGCGCAGGAGATCGCAGATGCACTCGGGCTTTCCCTCGAAATCCTGCCAGCCCCGCACATGGCGTCGGCAGAGTTCCGGAAAAACCCGAAAGACCGGTGCTACTACTGCAAAAAGATCTCCGCCCGGATCCTGAAGAAGCGGGCAGAAGACCTTGGTCTCGCATGGGTTGCCGATGGCGCCAATGTTTCGGATACCGGTGAACACCGGCCGGGGATCCGGGCCGGCGACGAGGAGGGCGTCCTTCACCCGTTCATCGAAGCAGGGATCACCAAGGAGGATATCAGGACGATCGCAAAGAGGCACCGGCTCCCGTTCTGGGACAAACCTTCGGCAGCCTGCCTCTCCTCACGGATCCCCTATGGCGAAGAGATCACGGAAGAGAAACTCGCGATGACGGAAGCCGCTGAAGGATACCTCAGTACGCTCGGCGTCCGGCAGGCAAGAGTCAGGCACCATGGCGCGACAGCGCGGATCGAGGCCGACGGGGATGGAATGACAATGGTTTTTGCCCGCAAGGATGAAGTTGTATCTGCACTACGGGCAATCGGGTTTACCTACGTTACACTCGATCTTGCCGGGTACCGGAGCGGGAGCATGGACGAAACAATCCAAAAGGATCACAATGGGGCCTGAAATGAGGGCGGCTGAAAATTCCGTCCCTGAAAAGGCTCCGGGCGCAGAACCAGAAGCCGGTATGTTCCGCGATGTTCCCGCCATCCAGGTGACCGGGGATGTGGCAGAGAAGACAACCCACGAAGTCGTCGAGGAGATCCCCTTTGCGCTCTTCATCAACGGCCGGCATGCAATGACGGCGATGATGAGCCCGGAGAATCTGGAGGATTTCGTGATCGGCTACCTGTTCACCGAGCAGATCATCAGGAACGTGGATGAGATCGAATCCATCAGGATCGAGAAGAACCGCATCAGCGTGCTGACGACAAACCTGTTCAAGGTGGTCGGACCCAAAAAGACGATCCTCTCGGGATGCGGAGGGAGCACCTCCTACATCGATACCGAAAAACTCCCGAAAATCCAGTCGGACCTCAAAATTTCCTCCCGGATGATCTGGGACAGGATGAAGAGCGGGCTTGAATCTGACCTGCACAAAAAGACCGGCGGCATCCATGTTGTCGTGCTCGCGGACAGGAACGGGATTGTTGCCCATGCCGAGGATATCGGGCGGCACAATGCCATGGACCGGGTCATCGGCTGGGGGCTGCGCAACGGTATCGACTTTTCCGGTACTTTTACAATCTGTTCGGGGAGGATCTCCTCCGAGATGGCACGTAAATGCCTGATGGCAAATATCCCGGTTGTCATCTCCCGAAGCGCAACAACGACACTGGCTATCGATATCGCACAGAAAACCGGGCTTACCATCGTTGCATTCGCCCGGGGCCAGAAGATGATGATTTATACAAACCCCGAACGCATCGAAGGTTCCATTATCCCCTGATTTTTTTCAGCCCAGAATTTTGTGGATCAGCCGGCAGGTCTGGCAGACCGTGCCGGAACAGGGTTCGCCGCATTCAGCGCACCGGGTGATCATTCTCTCGACAGGAACTCCCGCAAGATCCTCTTTGAGCCGGACATTTCCCGCGATGAGCCGCTGCATTGTTCCCGGGTACAGGGCTTCGAGCCCGCTCAGGTGCGAGCGGACTTCTGCTCGCAGGGCATACCGGGTGTACGGGCATTCCGGAAGATCGGGAAAGAGCCCCCGCACGGCAAGATACACCGCGATCTCCTTTTCCGAGATCTCCATCAGGGGCTTGATCCGGGGGATGAAACAGTCCCCGGACGGCGAACTGCTGGTCCGCAGGAGCCTTGATATGTCGCCCCGGAGTACGTTCATCAGGACCGACTGCGCTTCGTCGTCAAGGTTGTGCCCTGTCGCGATCCGGGTTGCCCCTGCGTCCCGGGCAGCAGAAGCTATCGCTTTTCTCCGCAGGATCCCGCAGATGCTGCATGCCCGGTCTTCCCGCCCGGCAAGGATCGTATCGAGATCTTTTCCAAACATATCGTGAAACGAGACGATCCGGTGCTCGATCCTGAGATCCCGGACAAGGCGTTCTGCGGCCTGAATCGTCTCGTTGCGGTACCCGGCAATCCCTTCATCGATCGTGATCGCAACAAGGCTTACGTCCCGCCATGCCGGCAGGATCTCCTTTAAGAGCAGCAGAAGGGCGGTGCTGTCTTTTCCCCCGGAGAACGCCGCAGCAATCCGGTCGCCGTCCGAGATGAGCCCATGGGTGACAACGGTCTGGTGTACACGCCCGGTAAGTCCGGCAAGGAAGTGATCGGCGCAGAGGTGCCGGTCGGGATCCCTCAGCCGGATGACAGCAGGGCTTGCGCATGCAGAACACCGTGGCCTGCCATCCGTCACCTTCCCGCCTGCGGTCATTCCAGGTTTCAGCCCCCGTGGGCGATACGGATGATGCGGATAGTGTCGTTATTAGTAACGAGGGTATCCTCCGGTGCAACCCTGCCGTTGACGGAGACCAGCACCTCCAGCGGGTTGATTCCAAGGCCGGTCAGGAGCTCATCGATCGTGCAGGGTTCTTTAAGGATCTTCCGGACACTCGAATCAGGCAGCTGAACATTCATGACAGTCCCTTTTTCATCTCTCCCAATGGTCTTAGTCCTTTCAAAGCATCGCTTTTTTGTTGTCAGGCAGGAAAAGAATAGGATACGATATGGCAGACGCAGGGGAGGAAAAGGATCTCGCAACAGAGATCCTCCGGCTGAAAAAAGAGAAGCATGCGATCATCCTGGCCCACAACTACCAGCGGGGAGAAGTGCAGGATGTCGCCGATCTTGTAGGGGATTCGCTCGAACTTGCCCGCGCCGCCGCTTCCATGGCCGGCGATGCAATCATCTTCTGCGGGGTGGACTTCATGGCAGAGACTGCCGCAATCCTCTCCCCGGAAAAGACCGTCGTCCTTCCCGCCCCCGATGCCTGCTGCCCCATGGCCGACATGATAACTGCCGACGAACTCCGTCTCGTAAAATCCCGGAACCCGGGTGCGGCAGTCGTCTGTTACGTCAATTCCACGGCGGAAGTAAAGGCGGAGAGCGACATCTGCTGCACCTCGTCCAACGTGGTCGACGTTGTAAAGTCCCTGAAAGAAGAGAAGGTTATCATCGTGCCGGACAGGAACCTTGCCCGGTATGCCGCCCGGTTCACGGACAAGGAGATCCTCCCGTGGGACGGGTTCTGCCTCGTGCATGACCGGGTGACGGTTGAGCAGGTCCGGGCCGCACGGTCGCTCCACCCGGGGGCACGGCTCCTCGTGCACCCGGAATGCCGCCCGGAAGTGATCGATGCCGCCGACCATGTCGCAAGCACTTCGGGCATGATCCGGTATGTCCGTGAATCGGGGGAGAAGGAATTCATCATCGGCACCGAGACCGGAATCCTGCACCGGCTGAAGAAGGATAATTTCGGAAAAACCTGTTACCCGCTCTCCAAATCGATGATCTGCACCAACATGAAGAAGACAACGCTTCCCATGGTGCGCGATGCGCTTGAGAGTCTCCGTCCGCAGGTTGTGGTACCGGAAGAGACTGCCGCAAAAGCCCGGATGGCAATAATGCGGATGCTTGCTCTTTGATCAGATCCTGTCCCGTCCGAAAATCCGGAATAGTCAAAGGACAATCCATGCAGGACTGATATCCCGGATAATTTTGCCAGAGCTGCCGGCATCCGGTAACCCGAAATCCCCTGCAACAGGGACGGGGAACATACAGATTCCGGAACAGTTTTGTTATCGTTCCCTGCGCCTGAAGTTCTGGCTACAGAGTTACATTTAAATATATAGTATTATAATTCCGAACAGGGAGATAGTGTTTCTCCGGGGTCTGTTATGACAACGCCAAAAGGATTTGTTGACGAGTTCATGGAATTCCTGATGAAATACCAGGTCATCGGTCTTGCGGTTGCAGTCATCATCGGTACTGCCGCAACGAAGATGGTGACGGCGATGGTTGCGGATATCATCATGCCGATCATAGCCGTGCTTATCCCCGGGGGGGACTGGCGGACAGCGGTTCTCCAGGTGGGACCGATGAAATTCCTGGTAGGGGATTTTGTCGGCGCACTGATCGATTTCGTCATTGTTGCGCTTGTCGTATTCCTGATAGTCAAGTTCATCATGAAAGGAGATACCTCAAAAAAGGTCTGAAATCCCGGTTTTTTATGTCAGCCCGGTATCGCCGGGTAATTTTTTTTATTTCTGGCGCAGCATCTTGATGAGATCGCTCTTCATCAGCTGGATCTTCTCATCGTGGGGGGTGATGGCGAGGACGCGGTTGATCGCTGCAAGAGCTTCCCGGTACCTGCCCAGCATCTGGAGCGCGGCTGCCTTGTTGAGCCAGGAGGGGGGATCGTTCTTCTCGATTGCGAGAGCGCGATCAAACGCAACCAGCGCATCGGTATGCCGCTGCAGCTCCCCGAGCACAGTTCCAAGGTAGAACCAGCCCCGGGCAAATGACGGTTCGAGCGCAAGACCTTTTTCGTACGATTCCACCGCCTCTTCGAACATCGCCATCTTCCGAAGCGCCGTGCCGCGGTTGATCCACCCGGCGGCGTTGCCGGGATCGATTGAGAGCGCTTTGTCGTACGCTTCAACCGCCTCCCCATGCATGCCCATGCGGCTCAGGGCAGACCCCTTGTTACTCCATGCAGCGGCATCATCGGGATGGAGCGCCAGCACACGGTCGTATGCCCCGACAGCATCGTCATAGGATCCTAACCGGGTCAGCGCATTGCCCTTGTTGAAGAGCGCGTCCGCATCGTCCGGTTCGAGCGCGAGCGCCTTGTCAAACGCCTCGATTGCCTCGGCATGCTGCCCGAGACGGCTCAGGGCAGACCCCTTGTTGTTCCATACGGCTGCATCGTCAGGATTCAGGGAGAGCGAACGATCGAGGGCAACGAGAGCTTCTTTGAATTTCCCGAGACGGTTCAGTGCATTGCCCTTGTTGTACCAGAGTTCCGGATCATCTGGGCGGATAGCGATTGCCCTGTCGTACGCTGCAATCGCCTCGTCAAACCTCCCCAGTTTATGCAGGGCGAGCCCTTTGTTCCTCCAGCCGATGGGGTGGTTCGGATTGCGTACAAGGGCTTCGTCATACGCAACCAGGGCTTCCTCGTGCCTTCCCAGCCGGTGGAGCGCGTTCCCCTTGTTGTTCCAGCTGACCGCGTGATCCGGGTCAAGGGCAAGCGCCTGGTTGTAGGCCTCGACTGATTCTGAAAACTTTCCCAGCCGCTGGAGGGCAAGACCCTTGTTTTTCCAGGCTGCCGTATGCAATGGATTCTGCGTAAGCGCCTTGTCGTACGCGGCCACCGCTTCCTCATGCTTCCCAAGGCGATCCAGCACGGATCCCCGGTTGTTCCAGGCATCGGCGTCATCCGGCCGGATGGCAAGAACATGCTCGAGGGAGACAGCGGCATCGCTGAGCCGGCTTAAGGCAATCTGGGCAAGCGCCTTGTTCTGCCATGCATCCCGGTCGTCCGGCTTCAGCAGCAGGGCACTCTCATATGCTGTCACCGCCTCTTCGTTCCGTCCCAGATCCGTGAGCGCGTTGCCTTTGTTGAACCAGACATCGGCATTCTTCTCGTCGTGCGCGAGCGCTTTGTCAAATGAGGTGAGGGCATCTTCATGCCGCCCGGACATGCCCAGTGCGGTGCCCCGGCTGTTCCATGCCCCGGCATCAGCGGGATTGAGTGCCAAGACCTGGTCGAGCGCAACGATTGCCTCATCCGGCCTGCCCAGCCGGATCAGGGCTATCGCTTTGTTATGCAGCGCCGCCGTGTCATCCTCCCGCAGCGTGAGAACCTGGTTAAAAGCGCTGACAGCATCCGGATAAGAGGCAAGGTGCAGGAGCGCAATGCCTTTACTGAACCAGATATCGGCATCGTCCGGCATCGATTCGAGTGCCCGGTCGAATGCCGCGACGGCCTCCTCGTACCGGCAGAGCTGCAGAAGCGCAATGCCCTTGTTGGCAAGGACGATCGGATCCGCCGGATCGGTGGAGAGGGCACGGTCGAAGGATGCGACAGCCTCTTCAAAATGCCCGAGCCCTATAAGGGTTATCCCTTTTGTATTCCAGGCGGGAGCCCGGGACGGATCGATGGCTAGCGCACGGTCGTATGCAGCCAGCGCTTCGGCATGCTGCCCGAGATCCGACAGGACGTTGCCCTTTCTGTACCAGGCATCGCCATTGCCGGTATCGATTGCAAGGCCGTTCTCGTATGCAGTAGCAGCATCGGCAAGGCGCTGGACCCGGGACAATGCATCGGCTTTCCCGAACCAGGCCGGTGCATATCCCTTATCAATCGCAAGGGCGGCGTCATAGGCGGCGATTGCATCCTCGAACTTCAGGGTTCTTATGAGTGCGTCTCCCTTGCCGAACAGAGCCGGAGCCGGGTCCGGGTCAACGGACAGCGCCCGGTCGAATGCTGCAATCGCTTCCTCGACAAGGTTCATACAGGAGAGAACGCGGCCTTTGCGGCACCAGGTGCCCGGGTGATCCGGATCCAGGGAGAGGGTCCGGTCGAATGCCGCAAGACTCTCGTCATATCTCCTGAGATCATACAGGGCGCACCCTTTCCCGTAGAATGCCTCTGCACTGTTCTCATCAAGGGCGATGGCTTTTTCAAATGCATCGTCTGCTTCCTCCGGGCGGTGACACCGGAGCAGCGCGGTCCCTTTTTCAAACCAGACCGCAGCAGTCTCCGGGCCAAGAGGTTGTGCACGGTCAAAGGCATCGATTGCCTCCCCGAACCGCGAGAGCTTCGCAAGCACGGTGCCCCGTTTCATCAGGGCACCGGCATCACCGGGTGCAAGGGCAGCTGCCCGGTCGAAGGCTTCGAGAGCGTCCTCGTACCTGCCGAGATTTTCAAGACACGTCCCGCGGTTGTACCACATTGCGGCATTGTCCGGCTCTTTTGCAAGACCCTTGTCATAGGCATCGATCGCTTCCGGATACCGGCTGAGCGCCATCAGCATCTTCCCCCGACTGTTCCAGGCGTCGGCATTCTCAGGATCGAGCGCAATTGCCCGGTCAAACGATTCAAGCGCGGCATCAGACCGCTGGAGCCCGGCAAGGGCGAGCCCGCGAAGGATCCAGACCCGGGTACTCCCCGCATCCGTGGCAATCGCCCGGTCGTACTCGGCGACTGCCTCCTCCATCCTGCCAAGGCTTTCGAGCGCCTGCCCCTTGACCTGTCGTGCTTCCCCGTTACCGGGATCCAGGGCAAACCCGCGATCGAGTGCCGCGACTGCTTCGCGGTACTTCCCGAGCGAACGGAGCAGGGAGCCTTTCAGGAACCAGGTTGCGGGATCGGAGGGTTCAAGGCCGGCTGCCTTGTCGTAGGCATCCGTTGCTTCCTGGACCCGGCCCATTGCTTCAAGGACTTTTGCTTTTTCCCGCCAGAGTTCCGCGCTGCCGGTCTCCGGTTCTCCTGCACGATCGAATGCTTCGAGCGCTTCGCTGTTCCTGCCGGCACCTGCAAGCGCACAACCCTTGAGATACCAGAACCGGCCGTTCTCCTTGTCGGAGGAGAGGCAGAAATCAAAGGCCTCGATCGCCTTGTCATACCGTAAGTCCCTGATCAGGATAATACCGAGATCCTGCCAGGCGTCCTTGTATGCCGGCTGGATGGAGATTGCTTTTTCATAGGCGGCAATTGCCCCGGACCGGTTTCCCATCACTTCCAGCATCCGCCCTTTGTGGTACCATGCCTCTGCATACTGCGGCAGGATGGTGATCGCGGTCTCATAGGCGGCGATCGCGTCTTCATGATGGCCAAGGATCGAGAGGGCATGACCCTTGTTGAACCAGGCCTGTGCATAGGAAGGGGCAAGGCCAAGAGATGTATCGAGCGCGGCAAGAGCGCGATCGATCTCGTTCAGGTTGATGAGCGCGGAACCCTTGTTGTTCCAGACAATCGCATCGTTTGCATCGAGGGCAAGTGCCTTGTCATAGGCCCCGACTGCCTCCTCGTACCGGCCCAGCTCGTTGAGGGCGGATCCCCGGTTGTTCCAGGTCACGGGATCCGAGGGCGCAAGCATCAGGGCGCTGGTATATGCACGGATGGCCTCCTCGTACCGGCCGTTGTTGCTCAGGACATTGCCCTTTGCCGCCCATGCATCCGCAAAGGCAGGGTTGAGCGTGAGAACCCGCTCGAATGCTGCAAGGGCTTCCTTGAAATTGCGGGATCCCTGCAGGGCGCGTCCTTTTATGTAAAGGGCTTTTGGATCATCCGGTGTCAATGCAAGGGCACGATCGAGGGATTCGATCGCCTCGCTGTTCCGTGAGAGACGGACCAGTGATTCCCCGCGCGCTGTCCAGGCAGGTGCATTGTCCGCAGAGCGTTCCAGCAGGCGGTCAAATGCGGTAACTGCTTCCTCGTCCCGCCCGGTTGCAGCAAATACCGAACCTTTGCCAGCCCATGCAGCAGACTCCCCTGGATCAAGAGCGAGAGCACGATCGAATGCGGCAACTGCATCTTCCGTCCTCCCGGATCCCGCAAGCGCCATCCCCTTTGCGGACCAGACTGCCGGTGAATCCGCGTTCAGTGCAAGGGCGCGATCGAATGCCGCAATCGCATCATCGTAGTTCCCTTCCGCGGCAAGCGCCGATCCTTTCCCGGCCCATGCGGCAGCAGAGTCCGGCTGCAGTGAGATGATCTGGTCGAATATCCTGTCAGCCTCGGTCGTATGGCCAAGGGCGGTAAGGCAGGTCCCCTTGTGCACGAGGAGCACCGGGTCATCAGGTTTTGCGGAAAGTCCGGTCTCCAGCGCGCTGACCGCTTCCTCATAGCTGCCAAGGTTTGCAAGCGCGATCCCTTTCCCGGCCCAGGCCGATGCATCGCCGGAATCCCGGGCAAGTGCCCGTTCAAATGCGGCGATTGCATCCTTATTACGTCTGAGCCGGAGGAGGAGGGATCCTTTTTCCCTCCAGATCCGGCCCTGGCTGTCGTCGATCCCCAGGGCATGGTCGTAGACGTCAAGCGCTTCGTTTAAGTTGTTCTGTAATGCAAGAGCAGCTCCCTTCCCTGCCCATGCCGGGACGTTATTGCCGTCAAGGGAGAGGACCTGATCGAAGATCGCGGCCGCCTCGTCTGCCCTGCCCATGGTGCAGAGCATGGATCCCTTCCGGAGGAGCACGTCGGCATTATCCGGGTCCAGCGCGAGGACATGGTCAAACATCTCCATTGCATCGGAGTAGCGACCTGCCTCCGAGAGCGCGGAACCCTTGTTCTTCCAGCTTGCCGTATTGTCCGGTTCAAGGGCAACTGCCTTTGCAAATGCGCCGGCAGCATCGCTGCTGCGGTGCAGGGCCAGCAGAACTGTCCCTTTCTGGTTCCAGACTTCCGCGTTGTCCGGCTCAAGGGTAAGCGCATGGTCAAACGCATCGAGCGCGTCCTCGTTCTTCAGGAGCGCTGCAAATGCCGATCCTTTGCCAGCCCATGCATGCACGGCGCCCGGGGCAAGCGTAATAGCCTTGTCGAAAGCCGCAATCGCATCGTCATACCTGCGTATTTTCAGGCAGGCGGCCCCTTTACTGGACCAGAGCGATACATTGTCGCTACGTGCGGCAATCGCACGGTCGTACGACCGGATGGCAACATCGTAGCGGCCGATCTCGGCAAGAGCATGACCCTTTCCTGCCCAGGCTTCCGCCAGATCCGGCTGAATAGCCGTCGCCTGCTCGAATGCCGCAATTGCTTCACGGTGCATACCGAAATTGAGCAGCGCCGTTCCCTTGTTGTTCCAGATCCCTGCATCCCGGGGATCAAGATCGATTGCGTGCTGGTACGCCTCGATTGCCTCTTCGTAGCGCCCGACTTCCCTGAGGGCGGATCCTTTCGCATCCCAGGCCAAAGCATCGTCCGCATTGAACTCAACTGCCCTCTCAAACGATGCAACCGCTTCATCATACCGCCCGTGCCGGGCCATGAACATGCCGCGGCCTTTCCAGATACCGGCACGATCCGGTTCAGCCGCTGTGGCACGGTCGAAAGATTCGGCCGCGTTCTCTTCCTGCCCGAGACGGTCCAGGATATCCCCCTTGATCGCCCATGCCCGCCCGTCCTGCGGATCCAGTGAGAGCGCCGTGTCAATGGCCGGAAGCGCTTCCTCTTCCTTTGCCTGCGAGACGAGAAGCAGGGCTTTGTTCAGCCATGCCACCGTGTCATGGGGATCTGCGGCAATGGCCTTATCGTACGACCGGAGAGCTTCATTGGGCCTCCCCAGTTCCTTTAATGCGCCGGCCCGGTTGCACCAGATGATAGCATCGGAAGGATCGAGTGCAAGGGCACGATCGTACGCGGCAACAGCCTCTTCATGGTGCCCGAGACGATCGAGTGCCGTACCTTTGTTGTTCCAGACAGCGGGGTCCTTATCGTTGAGGGCGAGAGCCTTGTCATATGCATCGATAGCGTCCTCATACCTTTCCGAGGGCAGGAACGAGAGCCCTTTCGCATGCCATGCAGCTGCCTCATCCTCTTCTGCTTCCACCTCAGGGGAAGGTTCGCTTCCGGGAGCAGGTTCCCTTAAAGACACGATCCGGATCGGGGCCACTACCGGTTCCGGAGGGTTCTCTTCCGTGCCGGTCTCCGTTGCTTCAGGAACCGGTCTGTCCTGTTCCTGTCCGGGAATCAGTGTATCCCCATATTCAGGAGCCATTGCCGTTTCGGGACAGGGGCCGGGCTGTTCGCCTGCATCTGGTTGCTCATCCGGTTTTTGCGGTTCCTCCATAACCGGTGAAGGGATATCCTCAAAAAATTCTGGCGGGAGGTCCGTGGAAGACTGTTGCACGGGCTGTTCCGGAGCGGGGGTGGTGTCCTGACTGCCGGCAGGGGATTGTTGAACGGGGATGTCTGGTTGCGGGGGTACGGCAGGTGCTTTTTCCTCGTCTTCAGGTACTGGTTCCTGCACAGATTCGGATCCGTGAATTTTAACCTCGCCGGTATCCTGTGGGGGAACTTCAGCGGAACCGGCAGGAATCTCTTTTTGGGGAACCGGTTTTGCAAAGGCAGGGTCAATTGCCGCAGCTGTTGCGAAGGCCGTTTCTGCACGTCCGGGTTGGTCGAGATCGCGGAGTGTCTCGCCCTTGACAGACCAGGCGGCTGCGAAATGCGGGTGGAATGCGGTCGCGTGATCGAAGGCGTCAAGGGCCTCTTCGTTCCGGTTCATCTGCCTGAGAAGGAGCCCCCGTGCATACCATGCCTCGGCATGTTTCGAATCAATGGCAACGACAGTATCGTACGCGCCGAGAGCTTCTTCAGTATTGCCAAGTTTTACAAGCACGCTGCCCTTGTTGCACCATGCCGCGGGAGATTTCGGCTGGATGCTGATCGCATGATCGATAACACGGAGGGCATCGGAATACTTCCCCATACGGGTGAGGACGCCGCCCTTGCTGTTCCAGGCATCGGAATCATTGGGACGGAGATCGATCGCCCGGTTGTAGGCCTCGATCGCCTTCTCCGGCTGGTTGAGGTTCTCGAGTGCTGTTCCCTTGTTGAACCAGACAACCGCCTGGCTGTTGTCGAGGGTGAGCGCACGGTTGAGGGCAGTGAGCGCTTCATCATACCGCCCCAGTTTGTTGAGCGCCGACCCTTTGTTGTTCCAGGCAACGGCATGGGAGGGATTCAGTTCCAGTGCCTTGTCATAGGCATCGTTTGCTTCAGCATACCTGCCCAGGCGGTTCAGCGCATTTCCTTTGTTATACCATGCCTCGGAATACCGGGGGAGGATCGCCAGTACCCGGTCGAATTCTGTGACCGCTTCATCATACCGCCCCAGTTTGATAAGCGCGATCCCCCGGTTGAACCATTTATAGGCCCCCTCCTGGTCGTTAATGTCTTTTCGCACCCGAACCTTCCCTCCGGTACTATAAGGAAATTATCTGGCAGCTGTGGATAAATATAGATACCCCAATGCCTGTCGGAATACCGGTATCTTCGGATCGGTGGATACCTGAAGGTATGTTGCGGGATTCCGTTTCCTGAAGAGCACGGCCGGCCGCGCTACCGGATCGCAACGGTAAGACAGGCTGCCGGCATTGAAATAAGAGACTGTATAAAAAGAGGAGATGGGCCGGATTTACAGGGCCTGCCGGAGAGAGCCCGGCGAACTGAGGACTGCCTGCCGGTACAATTCGCTGCCGGAATTTTCCGAAATGATGCCGGCATTCTCATAGGCAGCCCGTGCTTCGTCCATCTGGCCGAGGTTTTCCAGCGCGATCCCCCGGTTGTTCCATATCCAGGCGATATTTGGAGTACGGTCCAGGGCCCGATCCGTGTAACCGAGGGATTCCTCGTACCGCCCAAGGCCGATGAGCGCCGCGCCCTTCTCCGCGAGCGCGAGGGAATCTCCGGGGGCAACCGAAAGTGCCCGGTCAAATGATTCTGCTGCTTCGGCGTACATGCCAAGCGCGAGCAGGGTCATCCCGCGGTTGTACCACCGGTCCCGTTCCGAACGGCCATCATTTCCGGACGCACCGGACGATGCACCGGCAGGCATCCCCCCGTAATAACCGGCATCTGCCGGGAGCATGCCAACGGTCTGCTCTCCTGCTGCGGCCGTGACTGACGGGGATACTGCGGTTGTACCGGATGCAGTTCCGGTCACGGTTCCGTGCGATGCCGGCAGAGAACCGGAGAACAGGGGGAGCACCGTCACTCCGATTATAATGAGGCTTGCAAGGATGAGAAGGGCTACGAACCCGGTTGCTGCAAACCGGAACGTATCCGACCGGATCCGTGACCGGATTGGCGATAGTACCCATGCTGCAACCTCCGGGAACCAGCCGGTGCGGTCATTGTTATCTCCGGGTCGGGGATACGTTGGCGTTTCTGCTTCAAACGGGGCGTTACCGGCAAGCGCCCGATCATAGCGTTTCCGGCGCTCCGGGTCACAGAGCACTTCTGCGGCCTGGTTGATCTCCCGCATCCGATCCTCCGCGTCAGGATGGTTGCAGACATCCGGGTGCCACTGTTTTACCTGCCTCCGGAATGCCACCACGATCTCATCGTCCGATGCATCGGACGTGACACCAAGGATGGTATAGTAGGTGATCCGCTTCATTGTTCACCGGTCCATGGGATTTTTTCAGCCCGTGACCCGCCGGAGACAGGATCTTTTCCGCCACCGGTTCAGATATATCTTCCCGATCCGGCCGGGTTGTTGCTCAGAACCGGATCTCGTTCTGATGCCAAAAACCTTCCACACGGGACCCGGTGCCACCGGGAATTTTAAGCGCTTCCCGCTTCCGGAAGATTCTCACAGTTCGTCCCGGGATATTCTCCTGATAATGCTACAGGGTTATGAGAGATAGGGGCGATACATACCATGTGAGCGGAAGAGAGCGTTTCGATGAACTTGATGCCGCCCGCGGCATTGCCATCGTGATGATGATCCTGTTCCATACGCTCTTCGATCTTGCCTATTTTGATCTCTGGCCGGTCAACGTCAGTTCAGGGTTCTGGAGGTATTTCGTATTTGCAACCGGGACCCTCTTCCTGCTGGTTGCCGGAGTCTCGCTCTCCGTCAGCCATTCGCGGGCTTTGCGTGTGTTTGTGGGAGACAACCGTCCTCAGGCAGGGATCGTTGCAAAATACCTGTGGCGGGGAACCGGTATCTTTGCCTGCGGTATGCTGGTAACCCTGGCAACCTGGATTGTTGTCCCGGAGAGTTTCATCGTCTTTGGTATCCTTCACCTCATCGGTGTCTCCATCATGCTCTCTCCATTCTTCTTCCGGTTTAGGGAGAAGAATATCAGTATCGGAGCGCTCGTTGTCGCAGCCGGATTCGCCATCTGGATCGCCGGTATCACCGGCCCGTACTGGCTCCTCTGGATCGGCCTCCATCCCTCCTCGTTCACCACGCTCGACTATTACCCGGTCCTGCCGTGGACCGGAGTCGTCCTCATCGGCCTTGGACTTGGGGAACGTATCTATCCGGAAGGGGAACGTACGTTTGCCGCTCCCCGGATCCCAAAACCCGCCATGGTTCCCCTTGTATTCCTCGGGCGGCATTCACTCGTGATTTACCTTGCACACCAGCCGGTGATACTCGCTCTTCTCGCTCTTCTCTCAGGGACCCTGCTCTTCTGGTAAGTATCGGGAGTATCCCGGGTTTAGCAGAAAACAGGGGGGATATGCAGGTTCATTCTCCGTTCAGCAAACAATCCAAAAGACTGTCGCAACCCGTTGGATTGACCTGGTAACCCAAAACTAGAGAAACAGGCCGACATCTTCAAACCGGGCACTGTCGAAGATCCCCCGGTCCGTGATCCGGAGCGCCGGGATGACGGTCAGTGAGAGGAACGAGAGATACATGAACGGATCGGCAATTCCCCCCATTGCCGTTGTGACGGTATTCAGGGTCCCGATCCGCGCTGCAACCTCCCGGTACGGCAGCGTGGACATCAGGCCGCCGCAGTCCAGCGGGAGGCTGGCACGCGTATCCCCGGCTGCCGCAGCCATCCCTCCCTGCATACGGACCACTTCCGCAATGGCAGCGAGGAGATCGGTATCGTTTGTCCCGATAGCGACCAGGTTATGGGCATCGTGGGATACCGTGGATGCGATTGCGCCTTTCCTGAAACGGAAGCCGTGAACCAGGCCGGTGGCGCAGGCCCCGGTACCGTACCGGTTGCAGACAACAGCCTTGAGAAGGTCGCGGGGGACATCCGGCTGCACAATTCCCTCAAAACCGGCAGTTAACGATTCGGTGATAATCTGGTGGGGCACAAGCCCGATCACCCGGGCAGTCCCGGTCCCGCGTATCCGGATCGATTCCCGGGATGGCACTGCACAACGGAACGTTGACGGTAAGCGCACTTCCGGTTTTTCGGCGGCATCCGGAACGGTAAGCGGTTTTCCCCCGACAAAGACCTCCCGTACAGTAAACCGGTCCGGATCATCCACGACGCAGAAATCCGCGCGCCGGCCCGGGGAGAGAGCCCCATGCTCATTGAGCCCGAACCGTTCCGCTGCCGAGAGGGTTGCCATCCGGATTGCCAGTTCCGGCGCAACCCCGCAGGAGACTGCCTTCCGGATACAACGGTCGATGTGCCCGTCTTCCATGAGGAGATCGGCGTGGCAGTCGTCGGTCGCAAAACAGCAGCGCGCGACGGTCAGGGGGGTGATGAGCGGTGCAAGTTCCCCGATATTCTGTTCTGTCGAGCCTTCCCGGATATACATATACATGCCGCGGCTGAGCTTCTCCTCCGCTTCAGGAAGCCTCGTGCATTCATGATCGCTCTGGAGCCCGGCAAACACGTACGCGTTGAGATCCTTTCCGGTGAGGAGAGGCGCGTGCCCGTCCCGGATCGCAAAGATCCCGATTTTTTCAATAACCTCAGGATCCCCGGAGAGGACCCCGGGTACGTTCATCATCTCGCCAAGGCCGATAATCCCCTCCCGTCCCGCATACTGCCGGCACTTCTCTGCTTTCAGCACTGCCCCGCCGACATCCGCGGGGGTCGCCGGCACACAGGATGGCACAAGGTACCGGATATCCACCGGCAGACCGTTGCGCTCCCTGATCATGAAATCAATACCTGCACTCCCGGCAACGTTTGCAATCTCGTGGGGATCGGCGATAACGGCAGCCGTCCCGTGCTGTGCGACAAGGTTTGCATACTCGCGGGGAACAAGGAGGGAACTCTCAATATGCACGTGGGCATCGATCAGGCCCGGGACGACGTATGCACCCTGCATATCCCGCTCGACAATTCCCCGGTAATCGCCGGTGCCAAGCACAATACCGTCTTTTATCGCAAGATTGCCCCGTTCCCACCTGCAGGTGAACGGGTTGAAGATTTCAGCGTTAAAAAAAACTGAGTCTGCGGGTATCGTGCCGCATGCGGCATCCAGGAGAGAGGCGGGACCGGTTTTCATCGGAGAAAAGATCAGACCACAAGATCCTTGATGCTTGCGGTCTGCCGCTCGTTATTGATAGTGACATAAATGTACACTTTGTAGGTGCCGGGGTCAAGGTGGACGGGCACGATGACCGTGTTCTCCCCTTTTTTGAGGGATGCAGGAACCCCGGTGACTACCAGTTCTTCCTGCGCCATGCCCCGGATCTGGTACACCCGCACCTGGACTCCCGTATCGACCGGGGTCCCGGAATTGCTGACCTCGATGGAGAGGTTGTCCTGCGACGACGTCACGTTCCCCACTGCGAGTGTGGCACAGCCGGAACAGAACGCGAGAATCATACAGAGCACACAGCAGAGAAACCTGTATGCAGCCATAGTGGAACAGTACGGTTCAAAGAATAAAAATCATACGGTTTTTCTGTCTGCGGTTCTGATCTCCCGTAATCGTTCCCGGTTTTACCAGTTCCGGGGTATAACCGCAGGAATGCCGTGGACTGTCCCCAGCTGTCAATCCCTGCTGTCAATGGATGCAATCCTTTCGCCATGCTATTAGCCATCCTCTTAAAGAACAAAAACAAACGCAGATAAGAAGTACTGGTACTGGTTATCAGGTTGATTCACCGGTGCGTACTGGAACGAGGTTATCTATGGCCGGAACCGTTGACGTTGTCGAATTTGACCTTGGGGATGAGCGCTATGCTCTGGATATCAGTCTTGTCAGGGAGATCGTAGAGATGATGCAGATCACGCCGATCCCCCGTGCACCGTCCCATATCACCGGCGTCATCAACCTGCGTGGTGAGATCACCAACATCATGAACCTGGATTCCCTTCTCGGACTGCCGGTTTCGGCAAAGGAGAAGGCAAAGAAGATCATTGTCTTCATGCCCGAAGCCGCCGGTGGAAACAATGTCGGGATCCTTGTGGATAACGTGTCAAGCGTCACATCGGTATCCGAAGATCAGGTCGAGAAGACGGATGCTGGCGTCTCAGTGGAGCAATCCCGCTATATCAAAGGTATCATCAAGCTTGGCGGAGACGGATCTGCCGGCGGAGCACGAAGCCTTGTCCTCTGGCTTGACTTAAAAAAAGTGCTTGCCGATGTTGCGAATAAATAAGATCATCCCGCACCCAGTACTGAGGTAGAAAGGATTGCACCGGGAAATGACGGTAACAGGTAATACACGGCTTTTTTGAGGGATACTGCACGATGGAAACAAACGACGATTTTACCCTGCTGAAACGGTATATAGAACAGATGCTGAAGATCAAATGTTCGAATTACAAGGAAGATTATATCAAGCGGCGGCTGCTTTCACGGATGCGTTCAACATCGAAGACCACGTACGCGGATTATCTGTACTATCTCAAAGGCAACCCTGCGGAACTTGAACCCCTGCGCAATGCGCTCACCATCAATGTCACGGAATTTTTCCGGGACCCCGAAGTGTACAATGTGATCCGCGGCACCCTCCTTCCCGAACTGTTCAAACAGAAGAAGCGCATCCAGATCTGGAGCGCCGGGTGTTCGAGCGGCGAAGAGCCTTACTCGCTTGCCATGATCCTCTCGGATATGATGATGACCAATAAAGAGATCTCGGCCCAGATCATTGCAACCGATATCGATGAAGTCATCCTTGCAAAGGCAAAGGCAGGCATATATCCGGATAAATCCGTGCTGAAACTCAATGACATGCAGATCCGCAGGCACCTTACGAAGCTGCCGGACGGAACGTACGAGGTGAAACAGCATCTCCGTGACCTGATCCGGTTCCGCCCCCATGACCTGATGAGCGGGGTTCCCCCTTCGAGATTCGTTGACATGATCACCTGCCGGAACGTCACGATCTACTTCACCGAAAAACAGAAAGACGATTTGGCCCGGATGTTCCATTCGGCGCTTATTCCCGGGGGATTCTATGTCATGGGAAAGACGGAGTATCTCGGGAGGGAGGTCGAGCCCCTCTTTGCCCCCTACAATACCCTGCAGAAGGTCTTCATCAAAAAACCGTAACTTTTTCCTCGTTTTCCCTATTTCAGGACCCGCTCGATCTGATCTTTCTTCTCGTCACTGACGCCGCTCGTAAAATAGCGCTGGAGTTCCTGTCTGGCTGCATGCCTCCGGATCTCGCCATACACGACCCAGAAGTTGACGCCGATCACGACGATCACGAGAAAGAAGCTCACCCAGAGCATCACACCCTGCGCAGACAGGAACGCCGCCCAGAGCAGCATAACAAAGGAGATCAGGTAGAAGATGATCCATGTCCGGAGGGAGGGAAGTTCCATGCTGCAACGAATATTTCGTCCTTGCAGTATTAACCGTTCTGATAAAATCCGGATTTGTATTTTTTAAAAACCTGCTTTTTTCAGGTTACAACGCTTCGGGAGACCTATGAACAGGATTATTACGGGAGATCTTCCAACAGTATCTCCATGGATCGCGGGGATCTCATCACCCTTGCCGGGGGCATTGCATTCGTGATTGTTATTGCAATCATCGTAAAGTCCGGAACGATTGTACCCCAGCAGGAGCAGGAGATAATCCCCGCAGCGCCGGTACCTTCCCTGCCGGTGACTATGGGGACACCCGTCCCTCTGACGTCCGTTCCAACCGGGACACCGGCACCGGATGAACCCGCGCCGGTTCAGATTACCTATTCACGAAATCCGCTCGATTACCCGGTCATCCAGGTTCCGGACTCCATGGAAACCTTTGGCAGCTCAGAGATCTTCTGGAAAAATCCCGAAGCAAAGACCGTTGCTATCATGCAGGGATCGCGCGGGGGTCTCTCCCAGGAGTTCACGGTCCCGTTCGAACTGTGGGGGATGAATATCACCGTTGAATCATGGAGAAAACCCCAGTATGCAAGGTTCGATCTCGTTCTCTGTGCGGCAGAGGACGGGCAGATCATTGACGGTATCGAGATCCTCAACCGGGGCACGGCATTCAAAAGCGTCCAGGTCTCCGGCGTTCCCATGTATTTCATTATCCAGGCGGAAAACGTGGACCGGTTCCAGATCGATATTATCACCCCGGCAGCGTATTACAACAAGACGCAGAAGAGAGTATCTGTCCAATAGCACGACCGGTCCTGAAGATCTCCCGGATCAGGCAGCCGGATCGTTCCTGCCGGGTTTGGTAACATAAAACCTGTTGTTCATTCAGCCCGGGTTACAGTTCCAGGAATGGATCGATCATCCGGACGGGTAAGCCGGAGAACATACAGCCGCTCGTCCTCAACGGCCTGTTCCCGCACAATTTCAGTCAGATACCCACGATCCCGGGCCATGCTGATTACTCCGGGAAGTCCGGTCAGCGATGAGAGCAGGAACAGTATCCTCCCTTCCGGTGCAAGGACCCGGCCGACATCTGTAAGAAAGCGTCCGATCGTATCCCGGCCGCTCACCCCACCATCAAGGGCGTATTCGAGCCAGTCCCCCATCCGTTCTTCCGGCTGCGTGGGTAGATACGGGGGATTGAACAGGATCAGGTCAAACGGACCGCGAACACCGTCGAGGAGATCAGTGCGGACGACGGCGATCCCTTTTTTTTGCGCAAGAACCGTTGCATGGGGGTTGATCTCAGTTGTAACAAGGCATCGTACGCGTTTATCAAGATCCGCAGCAACAGTGCCGGAGCCGGTGCCAACCTCCAGCACCCGGTCGTCCGGCCGGATCTCAAGGCGTGCGGTAGTAAGAAGAAGAAATGTGTCTTCTGCGGGGGGATAAACCTGTGCAGGATCGGGCTGCATCGTATCATTACAGTACCGGTCACCGGCATAAAGGCTTTGGTAACGAACCGGGGATTGGAAAAATCCTGAAAAAAAGGAGTACAATTGGGAAGGGGGCTCTTACACTGCCTCCGCCACATCGATCCTGATTACTTCGGAGCGGCGGGCCGTTATCACGTTATGCAATTCCTCGTTCCAGGTCTTCTGCACAAGTGCAATCGATTCCCGGATACGGGAGATCGCATTCCCCTTGGTATCGCCATACCCGATAATCTTCGGAACCTCGACGCACCGGGCGATATACCCGCCCTCGTCGCAGGGTTCGAGGATAATGGTGTATTGCATGATTATATCAGATGGCATAGTGGATAAACAAAGTTTCTGGTCGAAATATGGATCAAACATCCCTTATCCGGCAGCAACCGGATCCCGATATCCTCCGCAGTGAATCTATCCCGGGAAAAAGGGTGTCCGGTAAATAAGGCTTCCATCAGGTCATTACAGGTGGAGTCGCCGGATCCGTTATTGGAGATGCGCCAGAACACCGTAGAGAAGTGGAGATGTTATTACTATTCCGTTTGTTGTCCAGGCCCGGAAAGATAATCCGGGTAAGATTTGTGGTATTATCCTCCCGTTAAAAGACCTGATTATCATACACCTGCCGGTAGTATATACGCTCATAACAAGGTAAGAACGCAGGAAAATCCTTTATTTTTCCGGTAACACAGGAAAGAGATGACCAAAAAAATTCCGTTATTCAGAAGAGCGTGACCGGTTTTACCTTCCCCACCCTTCCGGGCCCTCTGGAATACGCAGGATCAAAGTGACGGTTTTGCCAAGGGAAACGTTCAAAAAAATCATCTGAACAAAGAGAATGATTATTTCCGAGATTTTCCGGAAAACCTGAAAAATGTGACCCTCTGGCAGATTCAACCTGCAATATGACGGGCCTGGGGGGATTTGAACCCCCGACATCCGGGTTAGAAGCCCGGCGCTCTGTCCAGGCTAAGCCACAAGCCCACGTAGGCGCCATTAAGATTTGCAGCCCGGTTACTTAAAGGTGCGTCGCAGGGATAATATCCTGTCGTAATGGGGGCATTCTCCACTTCGGTTCTTTAAAAAAACTTCACTTCTTCCGGCGGCTAACACGTTTTTGTACTTGATCGATTTCCCGTTCGATCTTTCTAATCCTTTCCTCACCGGTGAGTACGGCAGGATGGATAACGCCGAACCAGAGCAGGGCACATCCTATACTAAAAACGGCAATTGCCAGGGCAATAATAACGAACGTAAGAGGAAAAATTCCGGCAATGGCAACGGAAGCAAGGACAAGGATAATACCGGTTGTTGTGATAACCCGGTTCACAGACAGGTGCCGGTCCTTTCTCGATTCCCCGGAGGAACCCGGTTCTTCCATACAATGTACCTGTTCTATGTTCCTTATCTCATATCATTATAATTTTCGGAGATGCATGCCATGATGCCGGGGAATCAATTAGGATCCATCAATAAAAACAGGTGTTAAAAAAAGCAGGAGATTATCCCGCATGGTAGCAGGCGGATTTGAGGACATCGACCGATGTCGGCTGGATAAGCCCTTCGTGGAAGACCGTCTTTACCACCGAGGAGGCGCAGTACCTGACCTGGATCCGGGCTGACGTCCGCTCCCGTTCCTCGAAATGCGACCCGTGCATGAACTCCACCATCCGTTTCATCGTGATGTTGATGGCAAGGACAATAACGCAGATCCCGGTATCCCCCGGGGCAAGGTCCTCCATGTCGATCGAGGTCATGAACAGATGGGTATCCGGGCCGGGATCGATACTGGCAACCGTGATGATATTGTGGGTGGACTGGAGCTCGATGGTCCTTGGCCGCCCGCTTTTCAGATCCCGGATAATATCCGGGGAAATGCCGGTGAGTGCTGGACAGCGCATGGTGATCACCCGTACATCGGCAGGTCTTTCTTGGGTGCCTGCTCGGCGGACTGGACCTCTTCAGCTACCTTCTGCATGCTCTGCTCGATCTCGACCGCCTGCTCGATGAGCGGCTGGACGTTCAGGTCAAGATTGTACATCTTGTTGAGAACCCCGATGGTCGCTGCAGACGAGCGGGGATCCGGAGCATTGACCGTCTCGCCAAGGAGACCGTATGCCGGGATACCGCGGATCTTGCATTCGGTCAGGATGCTGCTCGCAATCCCCGATATGCTGCCGATCGGGAGGATGAGCGCAAAATCTGAAATCCTTTTGAGCGCTTCGGGAGTTGTTGCAACCCCGAAGACCCGTTTCTCCGGTTCGTTCGTAACGATACCGGCGATAGCGACAACCTCCTTTGGCTTGAAGGGGGCAAGCCAGTCCATGAGACCGTTACTCACCTCGTAACAGATCATCGGGTGGATCGGGATATCCGCGATAATTGCGGCAATGTTGTCCTTTGCATACATCCGGACGGGATCGTTGATGACCCCCTTGTTCATCATGGCAAGCGGAGGAAAGTACTTGGATGTCATGGTGCCGATGAGCTCGAAATCGAGCTGGTCTACCATGTACTGGAGTGCGATGCTCCCGACAAGCCCGCTGCCGGGAAACCCGACAAGGACCGCGGTATCGGGGGCGGGCAGCGGCTTGGAAAAGATCTTTAAATCCTTTTCTGAATCCGGCATAATCAGGTTAACATAGTTCGAACAACTAAAAAAGTATTATGCAGGAATATCCAATCAAGCGGGGGCTCACAAAAGATCTAACGGAGCGGATGGCAGCCGAACTGAAGAACTGTTTCGGCGTGGAACCGACGGTATCTGGTGGGACGTACCGGATCAGTTTCGGGGCATTGCGAAGGCTCGACGTGAAAGCCGGTGCCGGAGATAAGACGATCATCATCGATACGGAATCCAACATGAGCGTCAGCGACGACGTCATCCTCGATACCAACAGGCGGTTCCGGAAATATCTTGACGTTATGACAGGATTCTCGACAAAGGAGCGGGTAAAGCGGGCGAAGGGCGATGCAACGGGATAACAATTCCTTTGTACACGAGGATTGTTCCCGTTGCTCTGTCTCTGGTTTCTCTTTTTTATGGATCCGTTGAACGCAAAAGTCATGCCGATCCTGCCGCATATCTGGAGAGATCCCCGGCATGGTAACGGAGGGATTCCGAATCGCGGCTTTTGAATGCAACCGTTGCGGCAGATGCTGCATGAGTTTTGGGAGCTTCATCAGGATCGAACGGCAGCTCTCGGGCCGGGACTACTACTGCCGGTACGGGATCACGGGGGAGGTCTTTCTTGTCCATGTCGAGCCGGAATTTGGCGGTGAGGTAGAAGAGCGGTACGCGGAAGAGGAGGAGGAAGAGACCGGAAAAGAGCCGGGCCGGAACGGATGTCCGTTCAGATGCAGAAATCCGGAGGGCGAAGGTTTCTCCTGCGCAATTTATCCGACACGCCCGAAGGTCTGCCGCAAGTTCCGGTGCTACCGCATGCTGATTTACCATACCGCAAGCCAGGAGCTCCGGGGTAAAATAATCGGGAACGCGGAACTCCGGACACAGGATACGAGCCTCGCTGCAATCTGGAGAGAGTGGATTGCATCGCTTCCCCGCCCGGTTGCCGGAGGAGGCGCCGGCAGTGCTTCCGATGACCGGGAATGGATCGGGAGGGTGACTGCCATCCTTGCCGCTCACGGGTATCGCGGCGAGCCCGTTGATTGACCGGACAATGCCGGCCGGGCACAACAGGTGGGGACCCCCTGCCTCTATCTTTCAGGCCACCCCCCACTCACCGGATCGTTTACCCCCTGTCTTTATTCCGGAATTCCCCGGATCCCAGGCAGCTCTCCGGCGGAGAGCGGGTGGCACCCCCCACCTGCGTACGCAACCGGCCACCCCCACCCCTCCGATCGGTTACCCATCGCGATCCCCCTCATGGGGTCGGCCGTGCTGAGGGTGGGTACCCCTCCTGTGTGCAAAGGTGGGGGTACCCCCATGGTTCAGAATCGTAACGTCCGAGGGAGAACCCATACCGGCAACCGTTGTTTCGCGTGCAGAACGGGTGGGTACCCCCTCTCAGATCCGGTGACCAGCCCCCCCACCCCCTGGATCGATTACCCCCCGCGACCCCATGCGCAGGGTCTGCCCTGCTGAGGGTGGCACCCCCCACCCATGGAGTGAAGAGGGGGTACCCTCTTCCGGATTCATCTGCGGAACTTACCTTTCGCGTGGAACTTCCGGCGATCCATCCTGATACTGAGAGGGGATTGAAAAACCTGCCCGGCAAATACGGATGGGACCCGGTCCGGTCTCCGGAATGGGACAAATAAAAAAAAGTTGGGATTATTCAATAACGATTGCCGGCTTGAAGGGGAGCGCAGTCGCCGCCTTGGCAAGCCCGCTCTTCTCCGCTTCCACGATGTGAACCGGGACGGAGAACTCCTTTTCGAGGAACGCCTTGGCAGATTCGAAGACTGCCCGCTCGTTCATGCCGTCCGATGCGACCAGCGCAACGATCTGCGGCGGGAGCTTGTGGATGAGGTTCGTGCACTGCCGTGCAGCATCGGTTGCCTCTTTCCCGCGCTTCCGGTTGGCATCGTCCTTCATGATCTCCCGGATAGCGAGATTTTTGTCCGCTGCACGTGCAATCGTCGTGAAAATCCCGTGCTTCCAGGAAGGGGCGAGTGCTATCGTGATCGATTTGGGCGTGATCTGGATCAGTTTCTTAATGGACTCGATATCCTCGACCGTGCGAAGGAGCAGCTCTTCGGCCAGTTCGATCCGGGGATTCATCCGCTTTTCGTCAGCGACCGGCCAGTCTGCAAACGAGACCATCCCCTGCCCGCCGATATCGCTCCAGAGTTTCTCTGCGGTGAACGGGATGAACGGGGCAAGCAGCCGGATCCAGGCCGAACAGAGCTCGCGAAGCACCCGGCTCCCGTTGCTTCCCCCGGGCAACCGCCGCCGGTACCATTTCAGGTCGCTCTCGATCCCGAAATAGGACTCCTGCAACGCCTGCCGTGTCTGGAAGTTGGAGAGCGCTGTTGTTGTCTTTGCGATATGGTCCTGCAGCCGGCTCATCAGCCAGAGATCGATGTCACGGGGCTCTCCCCCGGTATCTTTCATCTCGCGGATGGCGTAATAGAAGCGCTCGATCTGCTTCTTTGTCGAGAGCACCAGCTCGTTTCTCCAGTCAAAGTCCTGCCAGGGCTCGGCACTTCCCATCAGGAACATCCGCACGGTATCGGCACCGAACTCCCTGACCGCATCTTCGAGCAGGAAGACGTTGCCCTTGGACGAGGACATCTTGGCCCCGTTCAGGAGACCCATCCCGAAGACAACCATGCCCTGCGGAAGTTTCTCTTTGGGAAAGATCGTCACATGGTGGAATATCTGGAAGGTCAGGTGGTTGGAGATGAGATCCTTTGCCGAGAACCGGAAGTTGTAAGGGTACCAGTACAGGAACTCCTTCCGCATTGCATCCAGCTTCGCACGCTCGGGAAGGTTTGCGGACTCTTTTCCAAGGAAGATATAATCGAAGACCTCCGGCGTCAGTTTCTCCGGCGCAATCTCGCGGATGCGGTGGGCGATCGTGTAATACGCCATGTATACCGTGGAATCCGAAAGCGGCTCGATGAGCTGGGCCTTGTCCCACGGGAACCGGGTACCGAGCCCCACCCTTCTTGTGCAGGCCCAGTCCTTGAGCCAGTCAACGGTCCGGTCAAACTCGACCCGGACCTCCGGAGGAACGAGGGTCATATCCTTCAGCTGGGCGGAAACCTGCGCCTTCCAGGCCGGATCGCTGTACTTCAGGAACCACTGGTCATGGAGGATCTTCACCTTGACCTTGTTGCCGCACCGGCAGATGACGGGGCGGATATCGAACTCGTACATGACCACCGAGCCGTACTTCTCCTGCATGAGCGCCGCAACCTCGTCGCGGGCGACCCGGACGGGCTTTCCGCCGAAACGGTCGAAGAGCCGGCCTTTGGAAAACTCGGCACTGTATATCTCCTGGGTGAGCGCATCCATCCGGGTGTCGAGCTGGCCGGAGATGCCGGCTTTCTCGACGGCGTCCTGCGCCGGGACAGCACCGTACCCTTCGACGGTGATGAGCGGGACGGGTTTGATAGCGGTATACTTCCCCTGCCGCTGGAGATCCCTGAGTGCAATATAATCGAACGGCGCATGGGCGGGAACGCTCATCACCATGCCCGTCGCCATATCGGGGTCGACGAAATCTGCCGGGAGGATCGGGACTTCCCCGCAGAGCGGGTGGGAAACCTTTGTATCGACAAGATCCCGGCCCGGGATCTCCTTTTCAATAACAACCGTGTGATCCTGCAGCTGGAGTTTCTCCGCTGCCTCCCTGCTGATGATCCACGAGTGGTTATCGACACTGGCACGGACATAGGTGACCGAGGGATTTACCCACAGGTTGGTGACGCCGTGGATGGTCTCGGGCCGAAGCGTCGCCGTCGGGATTGTCGCGTCCCCGTACCGGAACATAACAAGCGTGAACTTGATCACTTCGGCTTTGTCGCCTTCGAGAAGATCGTGATCGCCGACAGGGTTGTCATCGACCGTGCAGTACCTGACCGGGTGCGCACCCTTGATCACGTGACCCGCACCGTACAGGTATTTCCACTGCCACTCGACAAATTTCGAGTAGGTCGGGTCGACGGTCGTGAACCGGCGCCTCCAGTCAATGGAGAGCCCGCATGAAGTCATGACCCGCTGGTATTCATCGGAGAAGTGCCGGACGATCGTCAAGGGTTCGGTGAATTTTTCCAGTACTGCTGGGGGAACCTTGTAGAGATCCCGGTAGAGCCTGATCGTCTTCTCGTCCCCACGGGCAATCCGCTTGGAAATGCCGATGACCGGGGCCCCGGTAACGTGGAACGCCATCGGGTACAGCACCTGCCTGCCCCGCATCCGCCAGAACCGTGCAATAACGTCCGGAACGATGTATGTCCTGCCATGCCCAACATGCATAGCGCCGCTCGGGTAGGGATACGCAACAGTCAGGTAGAATTTCTCTTTGCCGGAGGGGTTGGATTCAAAAGCATGTTCCCACTTCTCGTGGGCTCTCTTCTCAAATGCCGCGCAGTCAAATTCATTCTTGTCATTTTCCATTCTTTGCACACTCCCAGTTTATCGGAAATATCCAGATTCAGAAGGTCATACCGGCCGCAGTTTGATAACCTCTCCGGCGCCCGAACGCCGGATCATTTCCTGGGCAATACTGCTGTTCTTGGCCAGGTGGATCTCGCCGGTCTCGTTCACCGTTGCGGTAAAGAGATATTCCTTGCCGGCAAAAACGTCGACAATCTTGCCGGAATGGTCAGGAGCGACAATGGTTAACTGTTTCTTGTCGGTCTGGATCTTCACGCCCCCGCCAAGGTTGAACTCCTCCTCGTCTTTTCTTGCCTTCTCGCGCTCGCTCCGCGGTTTGATGTCGATCCCAATCCCGATCTTGTTGACAATGGCAGAGATATTCTTCCCGCCTTTCCCGATAGCAGCCGGGACATCCTTGTCGTCGATATAGACAACCGCCTTGGTGTCGCTGATCATCTGGACATCAACGATACCCTCGGTATACCGCCCGATCTCGCGCTGGATCTCCTTCTCGGAGAGCTTCCATCCGGTCCGGGATTCGCCCTCGAAGCCTGCCGACGGCTCCGGAACCGGTGCCCGCGGGGCCGCCGGTGACGGGGTTACGGCCGGCGCAGGGGTTGCCGGGCGGGTGGCGGACTGTGCCGGGGCGGCAGCGACGCCCCCGGCCTGTCCGACCGGCATGATGATGGTCTCGCCATCATACCGGAAGACGTCGTACGCAAGGGCACCGGTCTCGTAATCGGTGACTGTCGTGACGGGCCGTGTGTGCATCTCGCTTCCCATCCCTTCAGGCACCTTGATGGTGAACCCGATATCGAAGATCCTCGTTATTACGCCCTCCTTGACAAAGATGATCGTGTTGATGACCTGCGAGAGAACGCCGTAATCCACCCGGTAGGAGAAACGCTGGAGCGCATCCCGCACATCGGTGGCATGCACGACGCCCACCATCCCCATCCCGGCAAGGCGCATATCGGCAAATGTCTTGAAATCCTCGTTCTTGCGGAGCTCATCGAAGATCACGAAGTCCGGGCGGACAAGCATGAGCACGTCGGCGGTATTCTCCATGCTGCCGTCAAGCATCGCGTACTGGGTGATCTGGTCGGGAACCTGGAGCTCGCGGGGAGCTTCCATGGTCTTGACCACGAAACCGCTGTCGGAGAGGTATGTCGCAATGCTCTGGGCAAGAGTGGTCTTGCCGGATCCGGGAGAGCCCGCGATAATAAGGCCGCGTTTCTCGCCGGAAAGACGGGTCCGGATCACATCTGCCTTTGCGTAATCCTTCAGGGTCACATCCACGATCGGGCGGACCGCCGTGATCTCCATTCCGTCGGAGAATGGCCGGCGGGCGATCGCAATCCGCATCGAACCGATCTGGACGACCGTGATTCCCCGCTTCTCCAGTTCGATGAAACCGTCGGGATCGCGCTTGGCCCGTTCAAGGATTTCCTGGGCAAGCGACCGTAGCTCGAACTCGGTCGTGGGGGCGTCGCGGATCTGCACGAGTTTCATTTCGTTGATCGTGCCTTTCTTTGCAACCGGGCAGACCCGCTCCTTCAGGTGCACCGCAATCGTGTGCTCGTCAAAGAACTGGTCGATGGCAAGAGGCATGAAATCCGTCACCTGAGGCCGCAGGTAAATGACGTTGAGCCCTTTTGCCCGTGCAACTTCGGCCTGAACGTTGTCGCTTGTGATGAACTGGGCTGAATTTTCAATTGCGATGTTCCTGATCATCGCATCGATCTCCCCGCCGCTTGCAAGCTTGACCTGTTCAAGCGAAGGCCGTATTCCTGAAAACTTCAGCTCGATGACCTTCTCTTCCGCAAGTTTGCAGAGCGCCTGGAGCTCGTTAAGTCCTGAAAACCCAATCTCCCTTCCCTGGTTTGCCTGTGCTTCAAGTTCTGCAATAACTGCTTCGGGGACGATTATTGTTGCATCCTTATATTCCCCGGTCTTGATCATCGACGTAATGCGCCCGTCTATTAGGACGCTCGTATCCGGTACTATCTTCATAAAAATCGCTCGCTCCACTATTGCTATTCCTTAAGGTATTGGTCGGTATTCTATTCCTGAGTTCAACGATCGTCATCGTTGATACGTTACCGTTTGTGCTGCAAACATTATTAAGCGTACGCGGACTGGAACTGGTACTCCTGTGCCTGCCATAGCAGCCGGGGGAAGGGTTTCCATAAAACGAACAAAATAGTTAATAACAGATAGGGCCGATACTTCATCCGGAAGCACCATGGCGGGCAAGAAATCCGGGATCCTGACCGAATCGCGCCGGGAATATCTCCAGACTCCCATGCCAGAGCGGGAACGGGAGTATTCTGAGAAGGAGAGGAGCAATTTCAATGAGGCTATCAGCGAACAGGCTGCACTCGCAATCGGGGATCTCGTGCTGGTTGCCCGGGAATCAGATACGGCGATTATCAAATCCGCATTTCCCCCGGCGCTGGTTGCCGAACTGATCGATGCCCTCATGGACCGGGTCGGGATGGTCGAAGTCTCAGGAAAAGACCGGTATTACGAGATGATTGTAAAAGCAATCGAGCACCGGATCCATGAAAAATACCGGGAACAGGACCGTTTTTTCAAGCTTGAATCGTCGGATTACCCGGTCATGCCCCATAAACCGGCATACCGGGATGTCCAGGCATATTCCCGGAAATAACCCTGTTTTTCATAACCGGGTTTCCAGGTCCCGGTGGTTTTCAATAATTTTTGGATGCCCCGTATCCTGCGCCTTCAAAAAAGTACCGGGTATCCGGATGATTTCCCGGTTATTTTTTATAGACAAGAGCCGGATCAAACACTTTTTCTGAAATCACAGTCCCGTCAAGCGTCCGGAAAAAGCAGCTTTGGTGCCCGGTATGACATGCAGCCCCGGTCTGCTCAACCTCATAGATCAGGCAGTCCTCATCGCAGTCCACGAGGATACGGATTACGCGCTGGACATGCCCGCTCTCCTCGCCCTTCTTCCAGATCTTCTTCCTGCTCCGGCTGAAATAGTGCGCAAACCCTGTCGAACTCGTCAGCCCGACTGCTTCCTCGTTGGCATACGCGACCATCAGCACGGCACGGGTTGCGGTATCCTGCACCACAACCGGGATAAGCCCGTTGGAATACGTAAGTTGGATCATGTTCATGCACCGGCAATGAATGCCATCATAAGGTATAAGAAGTCGCCAAGGAAGATTGCCGTAACAAGCCCTGCGGTAATCGGGAGAATGAACGGCACCGCATACGAGATCCAGACGGTCCCGGCTTTACGGTATACCGCAAGCTCCTTCTTAAACTGCTCCGGGTGAAGGCGCAAATCCCGGGTATAAATCCTGCCTTCGCCGGTCAGCATCCGGTGCAGGGATTCCCGGATACCGACAAACGATCGGCTGAGCGTGCCATCCTCCTCCCGGAAGTCTTCCATCACGAATCCGAACGTCTGCTGGATCTTAGCTCCCTCGACAGGGTAGCCAAAGAACATGTATGGGAAGGGGGCGAAATTCCCCTTCAGCAGGTTCATGATAAAAATCCCGACCGGTGCGAGAAGATTGAGGATTACGGCGTTGGTAAGAACGGTAAATGGCAGGAATCCCAGGGGGGGATAGCCCCAGTACGGGGTGATCGGAAAGAAAGGCACGCAGGCAGCAATAAAGATCAGCGCCCATGCATCCGCGCCCCCGAACAGGTTCTTTGCAGCAAACAGGTAGAATATCAGCGAAAACACGACGCAGAGCCCGAGATACCCTGCAACAATCCCGGCATATCCGGAGAGGACAAGGGTGATGTAAAAGTATGCCGCTGCCGGAACCCCGACCACAAGCATGGGGTACCAGGTCCGGAACGGAACACGCCGGTCCCGGACATCAAGTACCGATGCATACAGGAGAGTTATGAGCACCGCCACCGCCGAGATAACCATTGGGAGCTGAACCTGACTGGAAATCATGTCTTCCCAGTATCGTTAGGCTCACCACCTTTTTATTCTGGCGGTACCGGTTTGCCAAAAGCAGGCTGCACCGCTATGATACTGCTTTATTCCCGGGGAGAATACAGACATGAGACTCAGGAATAAACCAGATGAATGAAAGGTTCGCTTATGGTTATCCGGAATAGTACAGGTAATTTATTTTTATCCGATGCCGCAACCTGCAGCGCACGGTTTAACCACAGGTTAATATCCTGATAACTGTGTATATACATTCATAAGAGAACCGGAATATCTCCCATAAAATCCGGTGCCAGGAAATAACGATGAATATTCATACGCTGCTTGAAAACATCCTGAAGGCTTCCCAGGATGTGGGAACCTACCCGCTCTCAGATCTGATCTCAACTGCAAAATCAAAGCTGATCAGTGGCATTGCCGTAGCAAAAGATCCTGAAAAAGAACTCTATATTGCGTTCATGGGTGGAGAGCCGCAGGGGGCTGTTTACCTGGACGAAAAGGGGGTACTTTTCGGGGATCAGGCTGTCCTGCTGATCAACGGTACGGAATCATTCCTGATGAAGGAGAGCAGGAAAGACGTCATTGAGACCCTTATCATGAGCAGTCGTATCTATGACAAAAACCGGCTGAAAAAGAATATGTCGTATGTCGTACCGGAGATCGGAAAAAGCGGCGGGGGGATCGGAATACTCTCCATCAGGGTCTCAAAAGGCGGAACTCCGGTGAATGGGATCAGGGTATCGGTCCGGAAAGACGGGAAGATCGTGGGGAGCGATGTTACCACCAGCAACGGGGATGCAGGGTTCCGTATCGCTTATGGCGATTATGATTGTATCCTGCAGGATCGTTCACAGGCGGTTACAAGGTACCATTTTACATTCGATCCAACGCATCCCACGGTCCAGATTGCCCTCTGACACCGGATTTTATCCAGGCTTATTTTTTCCCATCCGTGAGAGATCTTGCGATCGATCCCCCTGCTGTCGTCATTCACCGTGAATTCATATAAAATACTTTATTTATAAGATGAAAACAGAGCTAACCTTCATGGAGAAGAAAAAGATTGGCCGTGAGGATTTTGAAGATCTCCTGAAAGGCCGGAAGGATATTACCTCCTATATCGATCTCAATCCCCTCTCGGGCACATATTCCGTATTCGGGGTGCGGACTGCGGGTAACCCGAATTACATGATTAAAGCCCTCTACGAGATGTACGAATCCAGCCTCAACAAACCCCTTGCCGTAAAAGCCATGCGCAAACTCTTCAGATCCGTCGGGAAAGGATCTGTTGGCCTGGACAACCTTTTAAAAAAACTCGGAATGCAGCTCTCTCCCGCGGAGTTTATCATGCTGGTCTTCACGCTCCAGCACCAGCAGGGATGGGGAGCCCCCTTTGAACTGGTGGAACAGAGCGAGAAACGGATTGTTCTCCGGACCAAATACACCTTCGAAGCAGAGATCCTCAAAGACTGGAAGATCCCTGTCTGTGGCATTCATATGGGCTGGATCGAGGGCATCCTTTCTGCCGTCACCGGTAAGAACTGGTACTGCATCGAGAAGAAATGCATCGCGAATGGCGACGACTGCTGTGAATTCCATGCCGCCCAGGTTGAACCCAGCTGGAAATTCAAGGCACAGGCAATAGTGAGGGGAGAATCCGCAATCACCGAATTCATCGAACATAAGCCTCTGGAAGGCAAAATCAGGCTGATCGATGAACCGGTGGTGATTATGCCAGGGTTCATTTTCAGTTCCATGATGACCTCGCTGAAAAAGACCATGGGCGAGCTTCCGGCCGGCGGTGTCAACTACCGTGCCTACATGGATATGGGCAGGGAAAATGTCGGGCATTACAAGGCAATGGGCATCACGGACCCCAATACGCTGGTTAACATGGCATTTACCTTCTATTCCCAGATGGGCTGGTTCAGGATCGTTAAAACGGAATGGGATGAAGCAACAAAGACAAAAACAATCACACTTGCCCATACCGTTGAATCCGAAGCATTCGGGAATACGGGTAAAAATGTCTGTTTCTGCACTGCCGGACTCCTCGCAGGCATTGTCGAAGGAGCCTTTGGCATAAAGGTGCAGGGAAAGGAGATCCGGTGCCGGTCGAAAGGAGACGAACACTGCGTCTTTACCATCACGAATAAAACCGCTTAAACCGGGCTTCTACCTATACTTTTTTATATTCCCTTGTAATAATCACTGGATAATTTCAAGGGATTATGAGCGTCGCCCGCCAGATCATGATCGTTGAGGATGACGAGATTATCGCAAACCTCATCACGCTCATGCTGGAAAAAAAAGGGTATCATATTGCAGGAAAAGTCTCTTCCGGCGAAGAGGCGGTTCTGAAGGCAGCGGATCTCAACCCAGATCTGGTCCTGATGGACATCAACCTCAGCGGGCTGATGGATGGGATCACGGCTGCCCGGTTTATCTTCTCCCTGTTTCACTTTCCCGTCATCTTTCTTACCGGTTATTGCGACGATCAGCTCATTGAACGGGCAAAATCCGCGCAGCCATACGGGTATCTCCTCAAGCCGTTTACGGAGAACGACCTGGTCTCCAATATCGCCATCGCCCTTCATAACCATGATATCCGCAGGCAGTACCTCGACAGGTTTGTCGTCGGGGATACTAAAAAGATCCTCACGGTCCTGGAAGCAGTAATCATCACCGACCTGAAGGGAAGGATCGTCTATTTCAATCCCTATACCCCCCGGCTTCTCGAATTTCCGGAACGCGAACTGATGATGGCTCCTTCAAAGAATGCCATGACCCTGATGAATGCCCAGACCCGGGAAATTATCGAAGATCCTGTCTCTGAAGTCGTGAAGCAGATGCTGGTTGTCACCCACGAGTTCAACACCACCCTTATAACACATACCGACAGGGAAAAACCCGTCTCAGTAATTGCCAGGCCGTTAAAAAACGAACAGAACGAGCTGTTCGGGATCATCATCATCCTCCGGGAAAAGACGCTTGCCGAGATACGGATGACCCACCGTTAAGATCCTTTTTTCCCGGTGGTTGCCCGGCTGCATTTTTTTCATTAGAAGCCAAGAACTCATCAAAAACAACAGAAGGTAATCCGGGTCTCCGTTGCGGTTACCGTGAAGACCGGGTTATTTAAAATAATAAGCCGGTACAGGAGAGATCGAAAATCAAAAACAGGAAACGATTATTTCCGCCTGAAGAGTGCCTTGCTGAACCGGTCAATAAACCCTTCCTTCTTCTCCGCTGCCTTATCTTCCTTGTAGGCAACTCCGACAAGATCCGAGGCAATCCGCTTGAACGCAATTGTTGCAGGGGATGTGGGGTACTTGACAACGATCGGAGTTTTAGCAGCTGCCGATCTCCGGACATTGGGATCTTCAGGGATAACCCCTATCACTTTTACGCCCAGTACTTTTTCCATCTTCTTCGTTATGACATCCACTTTTTCGGTATCGACGCGGTTGATGATGGATCCAAGAACCTGTCCCCCCACCACTTCGGTGAGGATCTTTGTCTTGAGTGCATCGACAATGGATGAAAGTTCAGGGTTGACAACAAGAATGACTTCATCGGCGACAGCGAGGGGGACAACGCCATCCTTGCTGATCCCGGCGGGGGCATCGATCAGGAGAAAATCACATCGTTTCACGATCTCCCCCATTACATCCCGGATCCTTTCGGGATCCGCCTGCTGAAATCCCTGGAGGGAGAGTCCGCTTGGTATTACCTTTAACCCGCTCGGACCTTCATAGAGGGCTTCATCGAGAGTACCCTTGCCCGCGAGAATTTCATGAAGAGTGATTGGTGCATCCTGGAGCCCAAGGAGAAGTCCGACATTTGCCATGCCGATATCAGCATCCATGATAAAGGTCTCCTTCCCGAATTGCGAAAGCGTAGTTCCGAGATTTACTGAGACCGTAGTTTTCCCGGTTCCTCCTTTGCCGGATGCAATTGTGTATACCTTAACCATTGGACACCTGTTCATTCTGGTATTTCTGCCAAATTTATATTGAATAAATCAATGATAACGTATAATTCAGTTATAACCACCACTGTAAAATAGCTTTTGTATCTCCCCGGATTTGTTCTTTCAACGCAGGGGAGACATAACGGGTTGATCTGATGATCCCGATGAGGGGAGATCCTTTATGCTTCAGTTCAAAGAGTTTTACATCGGGTTCACTTGGTGAGGTCATGAGCAGTGTTACGAGGCTGTAATGCACCGCATCGAATTCGACATCCCTTCCCGCAGAAGTAGCAAGGACAAGACCATCGTCTGTTATGATGGTAATCTCGGACAGGTTGTATTTCTGCCTGAGCGCCTGCATGCATGCAGAAATATCCGGATGGTTCTTAATTTCATCGTGGGATGCAGGCACTTGAACCGCATCGCCCTCCGGTGCGGGTTCCCGGGCAGTGGATCTGCCGAAGATGGGATCATCAGGAGGTGCCGTTTTCAACGGTGAGGCAGGGGAGGGATCATCTTCCCGAACTGTGTCCCGAAGTTGCACGGTTTCCATACCGGTTACGGGAGCGGGGACACTGCCCCCGAAGGATGCCGGGGCATCCGGTACCGTCTGTCCCGCTTCAGATACCGGGAGATTTTCATCGTTCCGCAGGTGCTTTGCACTGGCTTCTTTTTTCTTTACGGACTTCAGTATTTTCCGGAATGCACCAAGAATATTAAACTTCATACAAAAGACATGGAATTATTTTTCTGTCAGATGGTCCAGTTGCAACTGTTTTAAGATAATCTTGCAGTCCTTCCGGATCTTGAGCGCAACATCATCAAGATCCACGGAATCGAACATATCCAGATCACAGCTGTCCTGTTGCCCGGAAGTCTTTTCCGTCATACTGTCCGGCACTTCATTAGTCAGTTTCTCTCCAGTTGTATCCGGTTTGACAGATTCCGTAGGTTCTTCGGGAGCAATCCGGTGTCCTTTGGAGGCCCCCGACGGTATACCTTCGGCAGGTACTGATGATTTTTTTGCCTCTTTTTTTTTCTGCTCGCGTCTGGCATGAGCCATTTGCTTCCCCGGTTCAGGGGATGACCGGTCACCCGCAGGCGTTGATGGCGACGAAGAAGACGCGGGAACCGGTCGTTCCCCGGGCTGGGGGGTGGGGAGACGGACGATGGCTTTCTTATTGAAATCAAGCGCAAGCTGGATCTGGGCGGTATTGAAATCAGAGATCGCGAGATCGGTCACCAGATCCGACTGTTCCAGGACAGCTGCCCAGCCCTTGTCACCATTCTGGTTCTGGATCTCCGCAAGGACGCAGGTTCCCCCCCGGAAGATCAGATCGCCGTTGAGGGTTGCGGAAGAAAGAGTGCATACCCCGGTAAACCGCGATGAGACCAGATCTGAAAGGATCTCGCAAAATTTTACTCCTTTCTTTATGGAGCGGAATGTCCCTCGCGGAAGCTGCATGATATATCATTGTTCATCGTTTTAATAAGTTTAAATCTTATGGGTAGGCAAAATGCTGTGTACGGACATACCTCCCTGGGATCGCCCTGATGAATTTAAAACGAAACCGGAAGGAATTTCCGCATTCCGGGGGCTGAATGCGGAGCTTTACAGAATTGGCCTGAAGTTATCCTAAAGTTATTAATATAATAAGACGTGAACAATACACTTGTTACGTGTGGTGGCAGGATGTTAAAGCCATTACTTGAAGAATTTTTAAAAGTTGAGGGTGTATCCGCAGCAGTTGTCGTAGGAAGAGACGGGTTTGTCATCGAAAGTGCAGCTTCGGGAAAAGTGGATATCGAAGCGCTTGGTGCGATGGCTTCAACGGGTCTTGGAACTTCAGAAGCGATGGGCAGTTCCCTTAGCAAAGGGGAGCTCCTTCAGATGCTTGTCGAACTCGAAAAAGGCCCAATCCTCCTTGCCCCGCTCTCTCCCGATGAACTGATCGCTATCGTTGCCGACAGTTCATCCAATATCGGAAGAATCCGGTATGAACTCAAAAAGAACAAAGAACGGATCATTGCTGCTCTCTGAACCAGCCGGATTATGAAACTCCCAAAAGGTACCGATGGCGGGGTTATCACTAACCCCCCGGAAAAAAATACGGTTCTGCAACTGATGGGATTTCAGGGAGTTATTGATATCGATACGACGCTTGGCCGGGGATATGTCCTGACACGGAAGGGAACACTTATTGCGGCCTGTTTTAAAGACCGGAGCGGATTCTATTACGGAAACGATGCCCTTGATCGTATGGGTTCGTGCAACTCCGATGACCTCCTGTATTACCTTCAGGGATTTTTTATGCACCATAATGTTCCCCCCCATTCTGATGCCGGCTCTCCCCCGATACTGACCCTGCGATCCTATACCGATGATGAATTCCGGCAGGCGCTCGATATCTGCAGGAAGGACTCCCTTACCCTGACAAACAGAAAGAAAGGACTGGTTACCAAACTGCCAAATCCGCTGGACGAGGATCGGCTGAGAAAGATGCTCTCGTTGTACGGGATAGTCGCAATATCTACATTTTATGAAGGTTTTGCGGTCCAGTCAATGGGAAATGCCGATTTCGAACATGTCGCAGCTCTTGCCGAGGACTTACTGCGCGCCGGTATCAAGATTATCCGCGAGATGAAGATCGGTAATCTCAACCAGTTGATCCTGGAAACAGGAACAAACAAGATCATCATTGCCCCCTGCGGCGATCTGTATCTCTGCGTTTTTGCACGCGGGGATGCTCAGCTCGGCCTGTTGCGGGTAGCGATCAAGAACCTTCAGCTTGAGCTATCGGAAAACGGGTGATTGTATCATGATTGTATCATATCATAGCCCAAAGGGCGTTCAGATGCTGGTTTTATGGCTTAACAAAGGCCGGTTGCCCGGAGAGTAGATATACTCACGCGAAGATGTATCTCATAATAGTATTCAAAATGCAGTATTTCAAAAAACCGGGGGAGACATTCAGGTGACAGATAAACAGGATGACGGATTGGACGAAACCTCACTTATGAAGATTCTCGGGGCCCTGAAAAAACCAAAAGAGAAAGATATTGGCAAGGAGCAACAAGCCCCGCAGGCCGGTCAGGAAACGAAAGCGCCTGCCGGAATTTTGAGACCGGCAGAGGGGACTGTTCCTGAAAAGGAAGGTCCGGCCGGTATTGTCCCAAAGGAAGAGCAAATTCAAGAAACGCCACCGGCTCAGCCTTCGGGAACTATCCCTGTCCGGGTGAGCCCGGAATTTCCGGGTAAGACAATCGCTGAACCCGATCTGAAAAAACAATCCATGGATAGTACTCCCCGGCAGGCTCCCCGCAAGAAGGAGCCACAGCCGTATGAAATTGCCGTTGAGGAAATTTCAGAAACAGCTGACGAGACTGAGCTTGACGAGAAGATCATTTCTGTCGACCAGATCAAGGATTTCTCAGGGCTGATTCTTCCCAAAAGTGCCGATTTTAAGATCGATGAACTCAAGCTTCACGGGCATGCAAATATCTTCGAAGGTAAAGGTACCGGGACCCTCCCCCCGGAGATCAACGAGATCTGGCAGCGGGAATTTTCTGCGGCTGGGTTCAAGGGTCTGGATCTTGAGACTGACCTTATACACGCGAAACCGATCAGTCTGGATTCCGCGAAAAAATTCAGCCTTGCCGGCCTGTTCAAAGTCATCCGTCCCGAGGTTGAAGAGTACAATCCGAAGATTCATGGTCCGCTTGTGGATCTTGCCTTCATTGAAAAACCCGGACAGGAAGAGATTGAGGTCTACCCGGTCAACGAACCCTATGCCTACGTCCGGATTATCTACGATCACTCAACCCATGAATACACGTACCAGGTGATCGAACCTGTCCTTACCGAACCGGAAAAAGACCTCCTGAAAGAACTGAAGGAACGGCTCTTTGAAACCCTCGATATCAATACGAAAGATATCAGCAAGGAAGAGGCCCGGCGAAGAATCCGCCAGGCATCCGATGATATCATGGCGGATTACGGGATCCGTCTTGCCCCGGCCCCGAGGGAGAAGATCCTGTATAACATGCATAAGGAATTTTTAGGAGACGGCCTCATCGACGGTATCATGCATGACAAGTACATCGAAGATATCTCCTGTGACGGTGTCAACAGCATGCTTTTTGTCTATCACTCGAGTTATGAATCCATGAAGACCTCCCTTGCGTACCATAATGCGGAGGAACTTGACTCATTTGTCACGAAGCTTGCGCAGCGGGCCGGGAAGTACATCTCGATTGCCGAGCCGATGCTCGATGCCACCATGCAGGACGGTTCCCGTATCCAGATGACGCTCGGGCAGGAGGTCACTGCGCATGGGTCAACATTTACGATCCGTAAATTCAAGGATGAGCCGATCACCCCCACCGACCTGATCGAATGGCATACATTTGCACCGCTCTCGATTGCCTACATCTGGTTATGCGTCGAGAACGGGAAATCTGCGATCTTTGCAGGAGGAACCGCATCGGGAAAGACAACCTCGCTCAACGCCATCGCGCTTTTCATACCGCCAATGGCTAAAATTGTCTCGCTGGAAGATACCCGTGAGATCAAGCTTCCCCATCCCAACTGGATCCCAAGTGTCACCAGGGACTCGTTCGGTCCGGATGGCAAAGGCCAGATCGATATGTACGAACTCCTCCGTGCCGCAATGCGGCAGCGGCCTGAGTACATCATCGTGGGTGAGGTCCGTGGCAAGGAGTGCCAGACACTCTTCCAGGCGATGAGCACCGGCCATACCACGTATTCGACAACGCATGCCGATTCTGTCGCCAGTGTCGTTCACCGTATCGAGAACCCCCCGATGGATACCCCGCGCAACATGCTCTCTGCACTGGATTTCATCTGCGTCCAGGTTCAGGCACGGGTTGGTGGAAAACGCATCCGGCGGAACAAGCAGATCATCGAGATCCTTGACCTTGACCCAAGAACCAACGAGCTGATCACCAACGAGGTGTTCCGCTGGAAGTCGGCAACCGACGAGATCGTCTATTCGGGAAAATCCTACCTCCTTGAAGAGATCATGGAGGCAAAAGGCTGGAGCGAGAACCGGATGCGGGAAGAACTCAAGCGCAGGCAGGAAGTCCTTGAATGGATGCGTATCAAAAAGATCCGTCATTACAAAGATGTGTCGAAGATCCTCATATCGTATCATCGGGATCCGGAGGTTGTCATCGAGAATGTAAGGAAGGACATCTATGAATAGTTACGAACGGTTCTGCTTTAATCTCCTTGGCAAACGGATGAAAGGGAAACGGGACCAGTATACCCGGCTCAGGAGCGATCTTATCTCCGCCCGCTTCAAGGTCCCGTTTGAGGTCTATATTTCAACTGCCGTGGTCAGTTCGATCATAGTCGGACTTTTAATGGCAGTCCTGCTGGGGGCGATCACGTTCTTCTTAAATCTCCCCAGCCTTATCAAATACCAGGGGCAGGTTCCGGAGATTCTGCTGGGGCTTAACCAGTACAGCCTGATACTCGGGACCATCTTTGTAACGGTATTTTCGCTCCTTTTTTTCGGCGGGCTTACGTATCTTGCATTTCTCCTGTACCCGAATGTCGAGGCAGGCAACCGGCGCAGGAACATCGATGCAACGCTTCCCTATGCAATTAACTACATCACCTCGATGTCAACCGCCGGCATCACTCCTGCCGAGATCTTCCGCCTCCTTGGAGACAGTCCCATCTATGGGGAAAGTTCAGTCGAAGCACGGTATATCGCCCGTGAAATCGACATCTTCGGGCGGGATCTCATCGATGCCCTCAGGCTGGTATCTGCAAGTACACCAAGCGAACGGATGAAGGAGTTCCTGCAGGGGGCTATGGCAAGCATTGCATCGGGAGGGAATCTGACCGAGTATTTCAGGACGAAAGCCAAACAGTACGCACTCGAGAATCGGCAGACGCAAAAACTCTTCCTCGATACGCTCAGCCTGATTGCGGAATCCTATGTCACAGCGATGGTTGCCGGGACGCTTTTTTTAATCATCATCCAGTCGATTATGTCCGTGCTTTCCGGGGAGAGCATGCCGATACTTCTCTACATTATTACGTATATGATGATCCCATTTGGCAGCATCATGTTTGTGATTATGATTAGCTCCATGACGCCGGAGACGTAGTATGGGACTCAAAGAGACCTTTGACAACCTGATGAACCGGGAACAGTTTCGTCAGCAGAATATCCCTGCTGCCGATCTCCCCAAGGTCGAAGACGAGATGCATGAGATTACGGCAAAACTGGAAACCGAGCGCAGGAACCGGGGAGGGATCGGCCGGTTCATGAAGCACCCGCTTGAGGTGCTCACGGAAAAACCGGTCAATATCCTGTATCTCACGATCCCGTTATCCATCATTGTCTTTTTTGGAGGATTTATTTCGATCTTTGAATTTTACGGGATTAACGTAATCATGACGTCGACCATGATGGACGATGTCGCAGTCCTTGCCATCCTGATTGCGATCATCCCGCTCGCGTACCTGGATTTTATGGAGGAACGACGTGTCAGGCTGCTCGAGGAGGCACTCCCCAACTTCTTCCGGGATCTTGCAGGCATGAACGACTCCGGTATGACGCTTCCCAACGCAGTGCATATTGTGGCGGGTTCCGAATACGGGACCCTGACACCGCATATCAGGAAACTGGACAACGAGATGTCCTGGGGGGTTGGTTTTGTTGAAGCTCTCCAGCATTTCGGGGCCGGTCTTGGGACAAAACTTGCCGACCGCAGCGTCGACCTGATCTCAAAGGCCAGTAAAGCCGGCGGCGACGTGAGCGAGGTGCTCCGGGCAGCGGCAAGTGATACCTTTGAAATCGTAAATCTCGCCCAGGAACGCCGGAATAACATGCTGATCTATATGGTGATTGTCCTTGTTTCATTTGCAGTCTTCCTGTTCGTGATTGCAATCCTTGTCAGTACATTCCTCACGACAATGTCTAATGCCGGGACTGCTGTCGCCTCATCAGGTGCATCGACGCAGTTCATTGGCCAGGTGGATATCCCGGCTTACAAGCGCCTGTTCTCCCACGCAGCCATGCTCCAGGGATTCTTCTCCGGGCTCATGGCCGGTGTGATGGGCGAAGGCAGGATTACCGGCGGACTGAAATACTCGGCCCTGATGCTGATCATCGCCTGGGTCACGTTCCGGTTCTTCATCTGATCTTTTTTTTCCGGAAAATTTCCAAAAACTAGTCCGTTCCCTGCCCGGATCAATCCTTTAAGGGCAAATCGTGCAAAACTACCGTTTTTACTACGGACTTAAAGGAAACGAACGGATGTAAAATGTACCCGTTTCTTAAAAACAGAAAAAATCAGGAGATATTATCCACGCTGTACCCTTTCATGGTCAGCAGATCCTTGACCCGGTCACGGTGATTGCCCTGCAGTTCGATGGAATTGCCTTTGACAGTTCCCCCGCAGGCAAGCTTCCCTTTCATGAATTTTGAGAGATCCTCAAGGTCGATATCGGTCGGATCGAGGCCTTCGATCACCGTCACTTCTTTACCGTACCGGCGTTTATTGACCTTGACATTGATCCTCTGCTGTTCCTTTGCTACCTCCTCACAGATACATAGTTCTTTGGGTAGACCACACGTCGGGCAAATCCCACCAATCATTATGGTTATTTTTATCGTTTCTGGTTATTTATGCCTTTACCTTCCAAAAACCCCGGAATCCTTCCGGGAACGTTCCCGGACGTCCGACTGACACCTTTTTTTACGGGCATCATCGTACAGTACACCGGATATGTCGCTCCTCGTTCTTGGCACGGCTTCCCATGTCGGGAAGAGCGTTACGGTAGCTGCCATCTGCCGCTGCCTTGTCAACCGGGGGATAACGGTTGCTCCTTTCAAGTCCCAGAACATGAGCCTGAACTCGTTCGTGACGCAGGATGGCGGGGAGATCGGGATTGCACAGGCGATGCAGGCGCATGCCGCGCGCCTCGAACCGCAGACGGATATGAACCCCATCCTGTTGAAACCCAAGGGCGAGAAGACCTCCCAGATCGTCCTTCTCGGGCGCCCGTACAAGGATGTTCCGATTATCGAGTACTACAAGGAAACCGGCCCGTTGCTGGAGCAGGCGGTGGCAGCGTATGGCCGTCTCGCAGGGCAGTTCGGACAGGTGGTAGCCGAGGGGGCGGGCGGGGCGGCGGAGATCAACCTGTACGACCGGGACATCGCCAACACCCGGCTCGCACAGGCGCTGAAAATACCGATCGTTCTCGTCGCCGATATCGAACGGGGCGGGGTCTTTGCCCAGATCATCGGGACCCTCGACCTCCTGCCGGACGATGTCCGGCATCTGGTCCGGGGCATCATCATCAACAAGTTCCGGGGAGATCCGGCAATCTTTGAACCCGGCATCAGGATAATCGAGGAGAGGACAGGCCTTCCGGTTCTTGGCGTTGTCCCGTATTTCGATCTCCCGCTGCCTTCCGAGGACTCGCTCTCCATTGCAGACAAGAAAACCGGGGACTCGGAGATCCGTATCGCGGTCGTCCGGCTTCCCCACATCTCGAATTTTACGGATTTCGAACTCCTGGAACGGCATGCCGCAGTCTCGTATATCCGGCCAGGCTCGCCGCTTGCGGACTATGACTGCATCATTCTTCCCGGCACCAAAAACACTATCGAAGATCTCCAGGTGGTTCTGCAAAGCGGGATGAAACAGGCGCTGGAAGCGATGGTAAAGCGCGGGGCACCGGTCATCGGCATCTGCGGGGGATACCAGATGATGGGAACAGAGATCGTGGATTCGGGTGTCGAGTCCCGGGCGGGCACATATGCCGGGCTCGGGCTCCTTGACTGTACCACGCGGTTTGGCGATTACGGCAAGAACACACGGCAGGTACGGCGGCTGGCACACCGGGTTCCCCCGATCCTCTCACAGGTAGGCGAAGTGACCGGCTACGAGATCCATATGGGGGAGACAAAGCGCCGGAGCGCCGCCGAGGCATTCTCCGGCGACGGTGCGGTCTCGCCGGACGGTCTTGTCTTCGGGACCTACATGCACGGGCTGTTCTCAAACCCGCGGGCGGTCAATGCCCTCCTCTCGTTCCTTGCGGCAAAAAAAGGGACCGGATACACGCCGGTGCCGGAGACCGGGTCCGATCCCTATGACCAGCTCGCCGGTATCTTCGAAAAGCACGTTGATGTCGGGGAACTGATCCGGATCCTTTCCTGAATATGTTCCTTCAGCTGATGATGCTCGCGATGTTGTGGAAGCCCTCGCCGCGCCGGTCTGCGCACCGGACCGCTTCTGCCTTTGCTACATCCACTTCTTCCGTGACCCTGCAGGCAACGCAGTAGGCAAGGGACGGGGATTTTACAAACTTCCCGTGAACCTTAAACTCCCGCGCATGGATGCAGAGCCGGCAGTGCCCGACCGGTTCGTCCTTATCAGGGAGGCAGTGCACGGTCCCCCCGATCACTTCAAGTTCGCGGTACGATGATTCGCTCATGGTCCCAACCAGATCTGTTTATCGGTACTGTTAAAACGATCCAGCACAAAAATCTCTTGCATGAAGGTGTGTATCATGTGCGGAGGCGAGGGAACCCGCCTGCGCCCGCTCACGTTCGATCGGCCAAAACCCTGCATCCCCATCGTCAACCGCCCCTCAATAGAGCACCTGGTCGCACACCTCTCCAACATGGGGTTCCGGGATATCGTTATCACTCTCGGGTACATGGGCACGGCAATCGAGGACGCCCTCGGGGACGGTTCGCTCTATGGCACGACGATCACCTACGTGCGGGAGAAGTCCAAGCTCGGCACTGCGGGCAGCGTCAAGAACGCCCAGAAACAACTCGAAGGATCGGACTTCCTCGTTGTCGGGGGAGACCATGTCACCGATCTCAATGTCCTGGACTTCTACCGCGCCCACCAGAAAGAAAAGGCTGCAATCTCGATCGGGCTCATCAGCATTGACGATCCCAGCGAGTACGGTATTGCCGAGATTGACGTCAGTTATACGATCAAACGGTTCAAGGAGAAACCGGCGCCCGGCGAGATCTTCTCCAACCTTGCAAGCACCGGCATGTATGTCTGCAGCCCGGTGATCTTCGATCACATCCCCGCCGGGACAAAATTCGATTTTGCCAAGGATCTCTTCCCGCATATGATGGATGAGGGGCACCCGGTCAAAGGCTGGCTTGCGCGGGGGAACTGGACGGATGTCGGGAGCCCCCATTCCCTGCGGCAGGCCGAACGCTGGATGCTCGCAGGCATGGCTTCGACCACCATCAACGGGGATCTCTCGATGCGGGGATCGCACATCAAAGGCCCCGTGGAACTGGGTGATTCCGTATCCCTTGGCAGGAATTCCCGGATCATCGGCCCGGTTGCAATCGGCGCCGGCTCGATGATCGGGGACAATGTCCTCATCGGCCCGTATACCAGTATCGGGGAGAAGTGCATCGTGCGCAGCAATGTCAAGATCTTCTCATCGTCGCTCTACAACCGGGTGATATGCGGGACCAATACCACGATCTCCGGCAGCATCATCGACAACGACACCCATATCGGGGATCACTGCAGTATTGAAAACGATACGGTGATTGGCCCGCGTGTCGTGCTGCGGGATAATGTCATCGTCCACTCCAAGACACGGATCTGGCCGGAAGTGATTGTCCCGGACGGAACCGTCGTAAAAGAGCACCTGCTCAACGACAAATTCGATGTCAGGTGCGAAGGGTCATAATCCCTGCCGGTAATTCCCACATGCTTTTAAACCCGGGCAGAGCGGGGATTCCTGAATTTCCCCTAATTCCCGTTTTGCCGGAAGATCCCTTTTTCATGAATCCTGTGCTTTCCGGATCGTGCGCCGGGTAAGGGCGACAAGCGGGTGCCTTGCATAGTCCAGAATCTGGATATCGTCAAGCGTGTGCAGGTTCATGGCCCGCGCCGTCCGTTCCATCCCGAGCTCGATATCCTGGGTAATCTCGATGATGTAGGCATCCAGCATGGTGATCCCCATCTTTTTTGCGGCGACAGCGCGGTGGTGCCCGTCGACAAGGATCGTCTTTCCCGGGCGGCGGACGACAATGATTGGTTCGGCAAGACCTTTCTTGATCTCGTACATCCGGCCTTCAAGTTCATCCTCGTAGATCTTGGACTGGGTCGGTACAAGGTCGCTGATGGGGACCGTGCCCCGGTTCAGCGTCGGATCGACCCCGTACAGTTTCTTGAGGGTGGTGATGAAATTGAAGACCTTCTCCGGTGAAACCCGTTCGATCTGCGACCGGATGACATCCGAATTCGATATAATGCCGAGCAGATGGTTCTTCTCGTCAACAACCGGGAGTTTCTGGATCCCGGAACGGAAGATGACCCGCGCAGCATCCGAGATGCTCATATCAGGGTCGGCAACGATCAGGTTCTGCGACATGACCTTCTCGACCGGGGTATCCGGGGAGGCAAACAGAAGGTCCCGTGCGGAGATGTACCCGACTACGTCTCCCCCGGTCACAACCGGGAATCCGTCATGGCGCGTGGTCCGTATCTTCTCCATGACATCTTTTACGATAGCGTCCTTGGAGACGCTCACGACGTCGTACGTCATGTAGTCGCGGACCTTTTTCTTATCCATCACTACAGCTTGTCGGGCAGATCTCTTGAATTCATCGAAAAAAGGGTTATTCGATCTGGATGCGGGGTTTTACCGCAGTCTTTACCTTTTTGAGACGGACTTCGAGCACCCCGTTTTTGAATGTCGCCGTGGAATTTTCATCGGTCGCATCCGTCGGCAGCCCGATAAGGCGCCGGAGGGTTCCGGATATCCGTTCCCGCATAAAGTATCCTTCAGACTCCTCCTCCTTCTCCTCCTTCCGCTCGCACGCGATCTCCAGGGCGCGGGGACTTACGAGCTGGAGCGACACGTCCTCCTTCTCCACGCCGGGCAGGTCTGCGACCACGATGACCTCGTCCTCATGCTCCCTGACATCCACCCGGAATACCCCCCGGATCGCCGGCATCATGCGGTCCGCAACACCGCCGGGCAGCAGGAGTTTTCCCCCCGCAGGGTACGCCTGCATGACAAGGTTCTCCAGTTCCGATCGCATCTCATCCATGTCGCGCCACATCGATTCAAACGGATAGCGTCTCCATGCCATTTACCGTACCTCCTGTAACCACGTTCCCGTACGGGCTCGCCGTTGGGATAACCGTTAGTAATGTGGTATTATATTTATAGTTTGGTTATATCCGCAACCGTTACCCTGCGATACCGGCCGGATACCCGGCATTGTTCTCTCTGACGGAAAATCCGCTCTATACCCGGGGTCTCATTGTTCGTGCTCATGGTTCATGCAAATCCTGCCAATCGGACGGACCCCATGATTACCGCACTACCCTGTTCACCTTTTTCAAAAGCAGTGCCTCACCCGGCATCTCCGCATCAGCCTGCCACTTCATAGTCCGGGTGCAGGATTCTCGCCCGCTGTACCCATCCGACCCCCCTACAGGCCCTGCACCTGCCCGCAACCATATTTACCGTCGCAGGATCATGGCAAAACTGAGCGGGAAAACGACAGACTATGGGGGGGTCGGATGGGTACATATGGGATCGGCCGGCGTCTCCAGGTACGCGGCCACCCCCGGATCCATACTACGGTGCCCGGAATTTCCCCGCGATTATGTATCACCCGCTCTGACGAAAATTTCCTTGCAGTACCCTGCTGTTCGCGGGGAAAAGAGGGGGGCGGTACGCAGTCGCGGGGACGATCCCGTACCTCCTGCCGCTCTGATCTTCGACCCCCTCCGACCCCCTCATCTAAGACCTGAGGGGGTGAGCCGATCTCCGGTTCCGGAACATTTCATCCGGAAGAAACAAAATTCGGAATGGTTTATCACCGTTCAGGGACGTACTAAGAAGGAGGATTACACCCATGGGTGAGAAGAAAAGAAAAGAAGCGACCGTCAAGACATGGTACAAAGTTCTGGCGGTCCTGGCATGCGTGTTTGTCGCCGGCCTGATGATTGTGTCCTCGCTTGGCAGCAGCTGGATTACATCCCTCAGGGTAATCCAGCCCGGCGACCCGGCCACGGTTCAGGTTACCATCAACGATGTAAGCGGCGATCCTATCGTAACGAGCAACGGGGAACTGTACGAGCAGCGCATCGCAGCCGGCAAGGGCATTTTCTATGCAAAAGACATGGTCATCACGGCAAACCAGAGCTCCCAGAGTTCCCTGATCACCCTTCCGGTCTATTCGACAACCAACGGGTGGTCTGATACCTTTGCGCTCTTCAGCACCGAGCACGATGCAATCAGCCAGGCACTTGTCGGGATGAAGACCAACGAACAGAAAGTGATCACGATCCCGGATGCAGATATGATGACGGAGACGTGGTCGGCGGCACAGCTCACGAGCCAGGGCATTAACATGACCGATATCCATGTCGGCGACCAGCTGAGTATTGCCGTTTCCAATACCGCGACCCTTGAAAAGAACGCAACAGCCGCTCCCTACTCGGTGCGGGTCGGCGAAGTGACGGCAAAGTCATCGGACGGGATAACGATCAACCTGGGGTACCCGACGATCAGTATCAAGGTCCTGAAAATCGCCACCAGTTGAGATCCTATACCAAATATCCTGTTTTTATTTCTGTTTCGATAGAATGGTCCCTTGCCAAAGGGATGGCAGATGCCGGTTCTTCCAGGGTCCGGTTACTGTCTGGCGGCCCGGCAGGATGGGGATCGGTTCGCAGGAATACTTCAAAAAAAGATGCTGGTGCCGCGAACCGTTGGACTAAATGCGGTTCCCGTAGACCCGCTTGATCCGGTGGGCGACGGTCTTCCAGCCCTCTTTGCGCATCAGCGGACCGTCCCGGAGTTTTAAGTGCGTAATCCTGAACCGCTTACCCTTGACATCGTAAACTTCGCCGACAACAAAAAATTCTTCGCCGTCGCAGACCTTGTACAGCGGGATTGTCTGCCGGCCGTTATGGACGGAGATCCGTACAACGACCTCATCGATCACCCGGGTCCAGAGCGCTGTAATATCCTTTGCCTTTGCCCTGTTCACCCTCTTTGGCCCCTTCTCGATCGAGGTCACCTGTACCCCGAACGCTTCCTCGCCGCACTCGGCCACGAGCCGGTCATCGACGAAACACTCGTCATCCGGCATCATCTCGATCCCGCAGACAGCGGATCCTCCCTCATGGCTCACGATCGTTTTTAAGAGGACCGGGCCCTGCGCCTTCTCTTTCCGGATCTTCATGACATGCCCGCACTGCGTACAGCGGACCGTCTGCTCGCGGGAATCGGAGAGGACCTCCCATTCGCAGTCTTCGGCGCATTCCGGACAATAGGCGGTGATCAACATTGATATTCAATAGAGACCCTCACGTAATAAAGCATGGAGGCAACCGAGGTCATCCGGTGCCGTGGCCATCCGCTCGTTTCCGGAAGCCACACGACAACCTTCGAGGTTACTGCAGAGCGGGATCTTTCGGAGACCGGGCACTGCATCGTCGGAATTTCCGCAGATAAAGGGGCCGCCGGACTCTCCGACAAATTCCGGCGCGTGCTCTGCCATGATGACGCAACACTCGTAACGATCCTCAAATGCCGCGATGTTACCGTTACCGTCCGTGCCCGGGGAAGCGCTGCGCTCACGCTGGATCATCCCACGGATCTGGTCTGGCGAAAGAGCACCTACACCTGCGGAAGGACGGTTGCAGTCGGATCGGATACCGTTGCCGCAGATATCCCGGAGGATCTCATCCGGCTCCTCCGGAACGGGGAAGAGATGATCGTAACGATGACCGTTACGCGTCCCGGCTGAGCGTCGTGATCTTCATTTCTGCCTCGGCAAGGAGTGTTTCGCACTGCCTGATTAAGGCAGCCCCCTGCTCGTAGAGCCGGATGCTCTCCTCAAGGCTCGTCTCCCCGTCCTCGATCTTTTCGATGATCTTCTTTACCTGTTCGATCTTCTGCTCAAAGGTTTCCGTCATATTCCACATGCTCCACGGTGACAAGGCTTCTTCCATCGACAAACCGGATGCGGAGGCTGTTGCCTTTACTGATGATAGCGGCGCTTCGCACAACGCACCCGTCTTTCTCGACAACCGAGTACCCTTTTGCGAGGATCTTCAGCGGACTTGTTGCGTCAAGGGCTGCCGTAAGACCGGACAGTGCGATCTTTTCCCGCTGGATACGGGACAGGATCCCCCGTTCGAGCCGGTCGGCAAGGTCAGCACCTGCCTGCTGCCGGTCGCTGATACGGCGTAAAAACCGCTGGGGCCGGAGCCGGTCGCGGAGATCGCCTGCAGTTTGCTTCGCCCGCAGGAGCCGGTTGTTGAGCCCGGCACTCATCTGGCTTTTCAGGCCCGAAAGTCCCTGCCGCAGGACAGCCCCGTCCGGCACCGCGAGTTCCGCTGCCGCGGAAGGTGTCGGCGCCCGGATATCGGCGGCAAGGTCTGCGAGGGTGACATCGACCTCGTGCCCGATTGCCGAGATGACCGGCACCGGGCAGGAAGCGATCGCCCGCACGACGTCCGGGTGGTTGAACGGGAAGAGATCCTCAAAGCTGCCTCCCCCGCGTGCGACAATGACCACATCCGCAAGGCCGGAGAGCCGCCGGATCGCTTTTGCGATATCGACGTGAACCCCATCGCCCTGCACGGCGGTCGGGGAGATGATGATGCCAGTCGGGTATCGCCGGGAAACCACGTTCCGGATATCGTGGATGACCGCCCCGGTCTCTGACGTGACAACCCCGACATGTGCCGGAAATGCGGGAAGCGGGCGCTTCCGGCCTGCGGCAAAACAGCCTTCTGCCGCAAGTTCCTTCTTCCACTTCTCGATGAGGAGATACTTCTCGCCAAGGCCGGCTCGGAGCATCTCTTCGACCTGCAGCTGGTAGATCCCGTGCGGAGCGTAGTGACGGACGGAGGCAAAAACCGTCACTTCCATGCCGTCTTCAGGCGTAAACGAGAGACGGTCTGCGGAGGAACGCCACATGACGCATTTTATGACCGCCGCATTTGCTCCGCTCCCTTTCTCCGAGAGCGAGAAATACCGGTGCCCCCGGGAATGATGGGTATAATTGGTGATCTCGCCCCGCACCCAGATCCCCTGCAGGCGTTCGTCATCGAGGAGATCTTCGATGATAGCAGAAACTTCAGAGACCCGCAGCGGGGTTGTCTTCCCGCCGGCCTGAGGTTCCTCGCTGTTGAACCAGTCCATCAACAGTTATTTTTCCATGCGTCAATATTAATGCGTATCACCATGCCCGCTCCCGCAGTCTCCTCCATGTTCTTCCATGAATACACCTGCAGGGAGATATTCTCGTTTGCGCAGGCATCGGGAATCACCGGCATGGAATTCTGGATCGAGACGCCGGACTTCTGGCTGCGCGGCTGTCCTGTCGGGGAGATTAACGCCATCCGGCAGGAATTCTCCGGGATCCGGGATCTCACCGTCCACGCGCCCATTCTCGACCTGAATCCCTGCTCCATCAACCCTGAGGTCGCTATGGTATCAATCCGGTATGTCCGGGAAGCGATCCGGCTTACGGAACACCTGGGTGCCGGCACCCTGACAGTCCACCCCGGGAGGAGAACTGCAAAACGCCCGCCGTCAAAACCGGATTTTGAGCGGTTCGACCGGTATATCGCTGCCCTCCGTGAGGAGGCGGGCAGGCACCCGGTCAGGATCTGCATGGAGAACATGGAACCGCTCGTCAACTCCCTTGTCTGCACGCCGGAACGGATGCGGGAGATCCTTGATGAAGAACCATGGCTCTCCTTCACGCTGGACGTCTCGCATGCGCTCGCGGGAAAACCGGGGGATCTCGGCGAGTACATCCGGTTATGCGCCGACCGGCTGGCAAACGTCCATGTAAGCCGGGTGGACGGGAAACGCCTACACCTCCCCCTTGACGGTAACCCTGCAATGGCTGACATCCTCGGTTCGCTTGAAGACGCGGGGTATTCCGGCCCCCTCACGCTCGAGATCGATGACCTGAACTTCAACCGGGCTTTTTCCGCGCAGGAGAAGATCGCGGTTCTTGCGGCTGACAGGGCATTTATCCTGCGTTCGCTTCGGAAATCCCGCTAATTTTATCTTGCCACTCTCCCTTATGTGTAATGTTTACCGCTCATGAATATCCGTAGTTTCAGTGCCGGTTTCCGGTGTGGACGTCAATGATCCTGAGTTTTTTCAACGTCGCGCTCTTTATCCTGTGTGTGATCCTCTCGGCGTTTTTTTCCAGTTCCGAGGTTGCGCTCATCTCCATCTCCCGGGCAAAGGTCAGGATGCTCCTCAACGAGAAGCGCCCCGGCGCCCAGGCCCTGTCCCGGCTGAAGGAAGCCCCCAACAAGCTCCTGACCACGATCCTGATTGGCAACAATATCGTTAACATCTCTGCTGCGTCGATCGCAACCTTGATCGCAATCCAGACGGTGGGGGATGTCGGGGTCGGTATCGCCGCAGGCCTTGTCGTTGTCATCCTCCTTGTGTTCGGGGAGATCGGGCCCAAGGTGTATGCAGCTTCCGCTTCGGATGATTTTGCCCTCGCCGTCGCACGCCCGATCCTGTACCTTTCATATGTCCTTTCGCCGGTCATCTGGGTTGTTGACCGCATCGCCCCGGTCCTCCGGCGGCACCGGGAGGGTCCGGATGCCGCGGTTACCGAGGACGAGATCAAGGAGTGGATCGACGTCGGTACCGAGGAGGGGGCAATCGAAGCGGAGGAGCAGGACATGCTCTACTCGGTGCTTGAGTTCGGCGACACGACGGCACGCGAGATCATGACACCACGGGTGGATGTAACCGCGATCGCGGACACGACCCCGTTTGCGGATGCCGTCCGGATCTTCAACGATACCGGGTTCTCCCGGATACCGGTCTACCACGAGAAGATCGATAACATCACCGGCATCCTGAATGTCAAGGATGTCTTCTCGGCGCTCTCTTCCCCGAGAAAAGAGAGCATCGCCGAGATCATGTACGACCCGTACTTCGTTCCCGAGACCAAGAAGATCGACGATCTCCTGCGGGAGCTCCGGGTGCGAAGGCTCCAGATAGCAGTCGTGATTGACGAGTACAGCAGTTTTGCCGGTATTGTCACGGTCGAGGATATCCTCGAAGAACTGGTGGGGGACATCCAGGACGAGACCGATACCGAGGAGCAAAAGGTCCAGAAGACCGGGGATGGCGTGTACATCGTCGATGCACAGGTCTGGGTCCGCGATCTCAACGAACAGCTGGGAATCGTGCTTCCGTCAGGAACATCGTACGAGACGGTCGGCGGACTCCTCATCGACCGGCTCGGGCATATCCCCCAGCACCCGGGGGAGAAGGCGGAGATCCGGGACTCGCGGGTGACCCTTGTCGTCATGCAGATGCACGGGCGCAGGATCGTGAAGGTAAAGGTCATCATCCACCAAGAAGAAGAAGAACGCTCAATCCCGGGAGGAGAACAGCCATGAAAAAACGCATTGCCGTGCTTGCATCGGGACGTGGATCGAATTTCCAGGCAATACTCGACGCACTCCGCGACGGGCGCATACCGGCCGAATGTGTCAGGCTCTTTACCGATAACAAAAAAGCGTACGCAATCGAACGTGCGCGGACGGCGGGTGTCCCGGTCATGGTCGTCGACTTTTCAGGGTTTCCCGGCCGGGACGCGTACGAACAGGCCCTCCTCAGGGAGCTGAAAGCCTGCGATCCGGATCTGATCGTCCTTGCCGGCTATATGCGGATCGTCGGAAAAGGGATCGTTTCAGAATTTGCCGGCAGGATGATCAACATCCACCCCGCGCTCCTCCCGTCGTTCCCGGGCCTTCACGGGCAGCGCCAGGCCCTGGAGCACGGGGTAAAGGTCGCCGGCTGCACCGTGCATTTCGTGGATGAGAACCTTGACGGGGGCCCGATCATTGTCCAGCGCTGTGTCCCGGTGCTGGATACCGACGACGAGGATACGCTTTCTGCCCGCATCCTCGAACAGGAGCACCGCTGCCTGCCGGAAGCGATCCGGCTGTTCTGCGAGGGCAGGCTTGCGATTGAGGGACGCCGCGTCATTATCCGTTGAACACGGGTGCCGGTGCCTGCCGGATGGCACCCGACCGCCTCCGCCATTTTTTTATGCCTGACGCCAGATACGTATTCGCAAGCATTCCAGGAGGCACGCGATGAAGGAGCGATCCAAGACCCCCCAGACCAAGAAGATTGCCCGGGAACGGATCTCCCTCCTTTTCGAGCTTGCCGGCAGGGAATTTTCTTCAGCCCCGGAACTGAGCAACCGGTACGTGGCACTTGCCCGGAAGATTGCGATGCGGCAGCGCGTGCGCATCGATCGCCGGCTGAGGAGGCAGTTCTGCCGGCACTGCTCATCGTTTCTCGTGCCGGGGAAAACTTCCCGGGTACGGGTGCATGACGGGCGGGTGGTAGTCACCTGCCTTGCCTGCAAAACAAGGAGACGGTATCCCCTGAGGAGGAGTTCAGATGGAGCAGAATAAATCATCCATGCAGGACCTCAAACCGACCGTTTGGATCGGGAAGTCCGGGTGCACCGGGTCCATGGTCGATGAGATCCGGATGCAGATCAAGAAGCGGAAGATCGTGAAAGTGAAATGGCTGCACAATACGGAGATCGATCCCGAGGCGATCGCTGCCCGGACCGGTTCCGATCTCATTGAAGTCCGGGGCAGGACGCTTGTGCTCGCGGAACGGAAAGAGAAAAAAGCATAAGTGAGGTAAAAAGGGAGATCGTCGTATCTCCATGCTCGAAATATATATGAGCCTGCCTCACAAATACCATAAGACTGTTATTTTACGAACAGTAGAGTTGAAACCATGACTACGGTTTACGATGTACCGGCAGACCTTCTTATCCGGAAGGTCGCAGAGGCGCTCAAGTCCCGGCAGGAGATCAAGCCGCCGGCATGGGCAGCTTTTGCCAAGACCGGTGTCCACAAAGAGATGCCGCCCGAGGATCCCGACTGGTGGTTCATGCGGTCGGCAGCGGTCCTGCGGCGCGTCTATGTCGATGGCCCCCTGGGGGTCCAGCGGATGCGCAGCTTCTATGGTGGCGCCAAGAACCGGGGATCCCGGCCCAACGCGTTCCGGAAGGGAAGCGGATCGATCCTGCGAAAGGTTCTCCAGCAGCTTGAGGCATGCAAATTTGTCGTCCACGACAAGACCGGCCGTAAGATATCGCCGGAAGGCCAGGCATTCCTCGACGCGATGGCAAAAGAGACCTTAACCAACCCGCCAGCCCCGGTGCCAAAGCGGGCCAGACCCCAGAAGACCGAGGCCAAGAAAGACGAGAAGAAGGGCGAGAAGAAGCCTGCAAAGAAGGCCGAGGGAAAGAAGGCTGAGAAAGGCGAGAAGCCTGAGAAGGCCGAGAAACCCGAGGCTGCCGAGGGCAGGAAGAAGCCTGAAGGCAAGAAGGCTGAAAAGGCCGAGAAGAAAGAGTGAGGATCCGGGTATGGGAGACGACGAGCTGGCAGAGATCCGGAAACGGAAGATGGCGCAACTCCAGCAGCAGGCTGCAGAACAGCAGGGTATGCAGGCAGAGCTCGAACGTCAGCAGCAGCAGAAAGCCCAGATCCAGATGATCCTGATGCAGGTCCTTGAACCCGAAGCGCGGGAGCGGCTCAACACCATCAAGCTCACCAGACCCGAGTTTGCAGCGGCGATTGAGCAGCAGCTTGTCCTGCTCGCCCAGAGCGGGCGGCTGCGGCAGAAGATCACGGATTCGCAGTTCAAGGAACTGCTGCGCCAGCTGGCGCCGGCGAAGCGCGATTATACCATTACACGGAAATGACCAGTGCGGGAGTGCTGTACAGCGGCGGAAAGGACAGTTCCCTTGCAGCAATCATGCTGGGTACGTATTACGAGGTCGAACTCAATACATTCACGTTCGACCCCGCCCGCCCGCTTCCGGCTGTGGAGGCTGCGGCACGATCGCTCGGGTTTCCGTGGAAACGACAGGTATTTCAGAAAAACCTGCTGAACGAAGCGGTGGATATGGTGCACCGGGACGGGTTTCCCAACGAGGCGATCAACCGGGTTCACCGCACCGCAGTCGAGTCCCTCTGCGGTAAGTACCGGGTCGTTGGCGACGGCACGCGGTTCAACGACCGTGTCCCGATGCTGACCCGCGCAGAGGTGCAGAGCCTGGAGGGGCGGACCGGGTGTTCGTATGTCCGGCCCCTGCTGGGGTTTACGAAAAACGAGATCGACCGGCTCGTGGACCGGTTCCTGCTTGTCAGGCATGGCGAGACCGGAACGATCCAGAACGGGGATTACGAGGCGGAGATCCGGGATGCCTGCCGTGCCCGCGGCTTCGATCCCGTCCCCCTCTTCCCGGCAAACCATGACCAGTCGCTGGTCACGGGGAGAAGACCGGCCTGATACAAGGTGAATGCTATGAGCATTGTGAGTAAAGGAAGAAAGATTCGTCTGGCAAAGGCATGCAACCAGAACCGTCGCGTGCCCCAGTGGGTGATGATTCGGACCAAGCGCACGGTTGTTGCGCACCCCAGGCGCCGGAACTGGCGCAGAAGCACACTGAAGGTGTAAGCGATGGCAGAGAACCTGCAGGAACGCATCTACATTATCCCGCTGCGGGATACACGGCGTGCCCCCAAGTGGAAACGCAGCAATGCCGCGATCAAGGATATCCGGAAATATCTCGCCAGGCACATGAAGAGCGACGAGATCAAGCTTGACCGGAGCATCAACGAGAAGGTCTGGGAGCGGGGATCTGAGAAGCCCCCGTCAAAGATCCGTATCCGTGCCATGAAGATGGAAGACGGGCAGGTCCAGGCCGAACTCGCGAAGGAATCGTAAACGGTTATGGAACGGACCACAACATTTGCCGGAGACCCGCATATCGGGGTATTCGCACGGGCACTGGACGATATCGTCATCGTGCCACCGGAGGCGACGGAAGAGTTCCGGGAAAAGATCCGGGCTGCCCTTGACGCAGAACTGGTCGAGACGACCGTGCAGGGAAGCGCAATCATCGGCTCGCTCCTGACCGGCAACCGGAAGGGGATTGTCGTCTCAGGGCTTGCCGCAAAGGAAGAGATCGCGATCCTTGCCGAATACCGCGAGGTGATGCTGCTGACGGGATCCATGAACGCCGCCGGCAACGTCATCCTTGTTAACGACAAGGTCGCGTTCGTTCACCCCGAGATGGAGAAGGAAGTCGCCGAGGAGATCGGCAGTTTCCTGAACGTGAAGGTCATGGCAACCGCGTTCGGCGGCATCAGGACAGTAGGTATGGCAGGGGCTGCAACCGAAAAGGGGATCATTGTCAACCCCCGTACGACCGATACCGATGTTGCACGGATTGCAGAGTTCGCCGGTGTCCCGGTCGGGACCGGCACCATCAACATGGGCAGCGGTCTTGTGGGTACCGGCCTTCTCGTGAGTCCTAAGGGGTATATCGCCGGCGCACAGACAAGTGGTTTTGAACTGGGAAGAATCGAGGACGTATTCGGATTTCTGGAGTGATCAAATCATGGAAGAGAAGACCTATGAAGTGAAGGGGACGTTTCTGATGGGCGAGGACTGGAAGCCTTACACGAAAGTGATCAGTGCTCCCAACGAGAAACAGGCAGAAGAGCGCACGTTTGCCGTAATTGGCAGCAAGCACAACTTAAAGCGGCGCTACATCAAGGTCGAAACCGTCGCACCGGTAAAGACCGCATAACCGAAAGGAAGCTTCCCGGTGAACCCACCGGGCAGGAACCTGTTTTAAAAAACGATTTTTCAGGGGATCTCTTTTCCCGCATCCCGAGGGGTTTCCGGGACGCAATGTTGCAGATTTTTTGTCCTCAATGAGGTATTTATGGTCCCGGCAAGCATACCTAAGAAAGACCAATGATATCCGGCAGTTCCCGGATCTAAGGGAGGACTATACGTGGCAACCAATACCGAACAGATAGACCAGCGCGAACTGGTCGCCCTTGAGCAGTACCTGAAACAATACGGGCAGCAGGCGGAAGTGTTTGCAGGCCAGCTGGAACTTCTGGAGAACGGGAGGGTGGAGGCGCTTGCCGCCATTGATGCCCTGCAGGGACTTTCGGAATCCGATGACGGTACCGTGCTCCTCCAGCTTGGCGGCGGTGCAAGCGTCCGCGCAAAGGTTGTCGAAACCGATAAGGTTCTTGTCAACATCGGATCGGACGTGATCGTCGAACGGCCGGGCAAGGATGCCATTGAATTCTTAAAGGACCGGATCACCGAGATGGAAGCCTCGGAGAAGAAGGTTGCCGAGACGCTTGAACGGCTGCGTGCCCAGATGAACGAGATCGCAAAACGCATCGAACTGGGCTACCAGCAGGCGGTTGCCGCGGAGCAGGGCGGCTTCCCCGGTGCCCGTCCCGCCCTTGAAAACGAGGAGTAAGGCAGGACATCTATGTTTGCCGGGCTGAAGGAACGGCTCCAGGCGGCCCGCGCCCGGATCGGCAGTACTATCGGCACTGCAATGGAAGCACCGGCTCCTGCAGCGGACACGGGAACAATACCTGCCGGTACCGTGCAGCCGGCCCCCGGGCAGAAGACCCCGGTCCCGGAGATTACCCTCGCTGACAAGGTAAAGACGTTCATCATCAACCGCGAGCTGATCATCTCCGAGAAGGAACTTGCCGATGCCCTGTCGGAGCTGGAGATGACGCTTCTCGAAAGCGATGTCGCGCTGCCGGTAACCGACGCCATTATTGCCCACGTCAGGAAGGATCTGGTCGGCAAACACCGCAAGATCGGGCAGTCGGTCGATGCCCTTGTCGTCGGAACGCTCAAGGGAGCCCTCCTGAACGTGCTTGGCGACGGGTTCGATCTCACAAGATATATCAAAAACCACGAGCGGCCGGTTAAAATCCTCTTTACCGGGGTGAACGGGACCGGCAAGACGACAACGGTTGCCAAGGTCGGGGCGTATTTGAAAAAACAGGGATTCTCGGTCGTCATTGGTGCCGGGGACACCTACCGTGCCGGCGCGATCGAGCAGATCGAGGTGCACGCGGAACGCCTCGGGATCCGGATCATCCAGCACCAGCAGGGTGCAGACCCGTCGGCAGTCCTCTTTGATGCCGTCCAGTACGCAACCTCCCACAAGATCGATGTCATGCTTGCAGACACGGCAGGCAGGTTCCATACCAAGGCAAACCTCATGAACCAGCTGGACAAGATACGCCGGGTCATAAAACCGGACCTCGTAATCTACGTGGACGAGGCGGTTGCCGGCAACGACGCCGTCGTCCGGGCTGCGGAATTCGACCGGACTGTCGGTGCCGATGCGATCGTCCTTACCAAAGCGGACGTGGATTCAAGAGGCGGCGCTGCCATCTCGATCGCCCACACGATTGGTAAACCCCTCGTATTCCTCGGGACCGGGCAGTCATACGACGATATCCTGCCATTCTCGCCGGAAGCGATGGTAACCGAACTCCTCGGTGATGCATGATGCTGGACACCCTCTCCACCTCCCTGAAGGACGCCTTAAAGAAACTTGCCGGCAAAACGGTTGTCGACCGGGCGGCAGTCGACGAGCTCGTAAAGGATCTCCAGCGTGCGCTTCTCTCGGCTGATGTCAACGTCAAGCTCGTCATGGAGCTCTCGAAGGCGATCCGCACGCGTTCCCTCGACGAGCAGCTGCCCAAAGGTACGAGCGTGCGCGAGCATGTGCTCCGGATCGTGTACCAGGAACTTGTCCGGCTGGTCTTCGCGTCAACCGATGTCAGGCTCGAACCCCAGACCATCCTGATGGCCGGGCTGCAGGGGAGCGGCAAGACGACGACCACCGCCAAGCTTGCCCGCTATTTCCAGAAGAAAGGGCTCCGCGTGGGCGTGATCTGCGCCGATACGTTCCGCCCGGGCGCCTACGACCAGTTAGCCACCCTCTGCCAGAAG